>Ga0074195_1000233_pt1 | contig 129598 bp, 145 predicted proteins | sample EPASupsiteHSE623_FD_64525 | JGI IMG/M metagenome (GOLD analysis project Ga0074195, IMG submission 64525) | Bioremediated contaminated groundwater from EPA Superfund site, New Mexico - Sample HSE6-23 | ecosystem: Environmental > Aquatic > Deep subsurface > Groundwater > Contaminated ...
TTTGAGGCAATGCTCAAATAGTTTGCCTATCTCTGACTTATACATAGTAGCACTCCGGCTACATCTTTTGGTCGCCAATCAAGAGATTGGCCGGAGCTACTATTCAAGCATTTCTACAGAGCCAAAATCAGCGGTAAACCCTGTCGCGCTTGTCAAAATCCAATAAATAGACTGTATTCCCCTCGACGGAATATATTATCCTGAAAGGCGGCACCCAAACGCTCTTTTCCCCTTTCCTATCGAACCTTAATGGCTTGCCGATGTCTGGCTTTTCCAATATCTCGGCAACCTGGTTTTTCACCCTTTCCTTGATTGCGCCATCCTTGATTTTCTTGACTGCGCGCTTGAATGCCTCTGTATAAACGGCATCCGCTACCATTTGGACATCTCCTTGAGGAAGTCAGCTTTCTTCATCTTCCTCGCCCTGCCTGCATCAATCTCTTCCCAGCCTCTTGCAGCCCGCCCCATCATGTATAGCTCGTCTTCAATGTCTTCCCCCATTTTCTCAACAGGGCGCGCGACTATGCTGCCTCCGCTGTCGACAAGCATCATTCTTCCTCCCCTTTTTATGTTGTGCTTCTTGCGCATGGAAAGAGGAAGCACGAGCTGCCCCCTCGATGAAACCGTGACAACTGCAATATCCATCCAAACACCCCTGGTAAGTAAAATAAGGATAATCTTATTTATATTACTTTGCCAAGCTTAGCCGAAGAAACTGTTCCTGGCAATCCCGCGCTCCCCTGCAATCTTGCCTATCTGTGCCTTGGCATCATCAATCATGCCCATGCTGACTTCGGTGAAGCGCTCCAGCCATTCTCCAACGACCGCCTGCATGTCCGGTTCATCTGTCTCGAGCGGCGCATTCCCATGCATGATTTTCCAAGAGGGCGAATTTGGCAATGGCGCCAACTCTGACGCTTCCACCAGTGCCATTGCATTTGGGAAATTCTTTGCCACTGCGCGGGCAAATTCAACAGTGTTGCCCAGCGATTCCTGCGTTTCCCCTCGCGCGCCGAGCACAAATGACATCTGGAATGTCATGCCTGTATTTGCCACCATTTCAATTGCGCGGTAGTTTATTTCCGACGGGCGCATGCCGAGATGCCTATCCATGTTTTTCCCGAGGGCAGCAAGGATTCTGTCATCTCCGGAATCAACCCCGAAGTTTACCCTGGTCACATTCATCTTCTTGAACAATTCTACAGATTCTTTCTGTGCTAGGATGTCATCTGTCCTTGAATAAACTTCAAACTCAATGCCACTTTCCGCCGGATTGATTCCTGCCCTGTCCATTGCCCCCAAAAGCGCCTTGACATAGCGCGGCGAGGACAGGAAATTGTCGTAGGTTTCCATGAAGAAGTCCATCCCGTATTTCTCATTGGCATTAGCAACCATCTTCCAGAAATGCTCTGCCGGCCCGAGGTTCAGCCCCAAGTCGTAAATCCCGCAATAGATGCACGGATGCTTTCCGTTGGAGCAGCCAGTGGCATTGTTGATGAGCCCGGGCGTGCGCTCCCTTTTGTGGAAACGGCGATATCTTTTGTTGTAATTCTCAGCATACCTGCTCATGTCCTCTTTGGGAACAAAACCGAAGTCAGGCACCATCACCAGCCGTTTCTCAGGGAACTCCAGGCTCGCCACGCTCTTGCCTTGCCTGAAGAACACTTTCGCCCGCTTCCCTCCATTTCCCTGCGCCGGCGGCATGCCCGGAAGCCCATTCTCCATGCCCACAATATATGAAAACGGCGCTCCCCCTTCCTCCGCTTTCACCACATAGTCAACATAGCTACAGTTTTCCATTATCTGCTCAGCAAAGATGCTCGCGTGGTCGTTGCCAAAGACCACTTTGGCGCCTTTTTCATGCGCATATTGTGCAATCGCCCTGCCCTCCCGGTAAGTTGGCGTCAAAATGCCGATGCCGACTATCCCGGGCCCGAACCCGTCAATTTTCTTCTTGATTTCATCAGTTGAATGGATGCTGCCATCCGCTATCATTATTTCCGGCTTGATGGCAGAGTGGGCGTTTTTCACGGCTGTGGCAAGGCTGGCAAGGTTGAGGGGCGGGAAGCAGCTCGCATTCCCGGCGGCTTCCACCTCCCGCCTGCTTGGCGCGTTCACAAGCATTATCCTATTTCTGTTGTCTCTCATGGTCTTTCATATATCTTATCTATTATATAATATTTAGCGCCAAAAAAGTTGTTTATTAGTTAAATTTATAAGCTTTTTTTAGAAATAGTAAAGCATGGAGCTTTCCAGCAGAGACAAGCGGCTTATCTGCCTATTGGACCAGAATGCGCGCCGCCCGCTTGCCGAAATCGCCAAGAAGATGCGCGTGAGCAAGCAGTCTGTCGGCCAGCGCATAAAGAAGCTTCGCGCCGACGGCGTCATACAATCAAGCTACGCAGTCATCAACACGCTTGCCACTGGACGCCTCTGGGTGCACATATGGATAAAGCTCCAGACGGTCAGCCCCAAAATAGAGCAGGAAATCGTTGAATTTTCCAAAAAACAGCCAATGATTGCCTGGGTCATTCCACTGACGGGCACATACGATTTCGTCCTTATCTACTGGCCCAAGACCATTGGCGAATTCAAGCCCGTTTTCGACCTGTTCCTCGCCAAATTCTCGCCCTATGTGAAGGAGCACAACGTTTCCATGATTGCCATAGGGCATGACTTTTCGCACAGGGCATGGGCTCCGGACATTGACGCGGTGGAATCAATTGTGCAGGAAACCGTGATGCAGAAGCTCGATGTAAAGGACCAGAAAATCCTCAAAATCCTGGCGCAGAATGCGGATTACAGTGTGCCTGAAATGGGCAAGATGACTGGCATTGACCCAAAAACCGTCTATTATAGGATAAAGAAACTTGAAGAGCGCAAAATGATACTGAATTACCGCGTCAAGATAAACTACGAGAAAATCGGGCATGCGTGGTACAAATTCTTCCTTGTCTTTGCCAACAACACCCCTGCGAAAAAGGCGCGCCTCTTCGCGTTCCTCCGGCAAATCCCAGAGCTTATCTACATCACCGAGCCGGTGGGCATTGCCGATCTGGAATTCGAGATAGTTGTAGGGTCTGTGAATCGCATGCAGGAAATCCTGATGCAGCTGCGCAGCGAATTTTCCGACATGATAAAGGACTACGACATGGTGGAAATCGGCAAGCCTGCGCTGATAAGGTACTTTCCCGACTGAGCACCGCAAAAATCTACGCTTTTCGACGAACGTTCCGCTTTTATAGCTTATTCTGCAGATGCTACGCATGGCAATAAAACTCGCAGGGCGCGTGGATCGCATATCATACGAAATCCGAGACATTGTCACATTCGCGCGCAAGGTCGAGGCGACTGACAAGAAAATCCATTGGTTCAACATAGGCGACCCCAACCAGTTCGGCTTCAAGCCGCCTCAGTATGTTACTGATGCCATTGTCGCAGCGCTTCGCGAATCAAAATATTCAGCCTACTGCCCCTCGCAGGGCGACCCGCAGCTTCGCGAGGCAATTGCAAAGATAGAGGGCGTGCCCGCAGCCAGCGTCTCCATCCACTCGGGCTTGTCAGAAGGCATTGACTTCCTCTTCCAGGCGCTAGTGGACCCTGGCGACAACATCTTGCTCCCTTCTCCCAGCTACCCTCTTTACAATACCAAGCTTGCAGTCTGCTCCGGCGTGAACAACTACTACGCCACCGACGAGACTTTCATGCCAGACCTCGAGCAGATGAGAAAGCAGATAAACGGCAGGACAAAGGCAATAGTGGTGATAAACCCCAACAACCCCACCGGCGCAACCTACCCCCGCGCGCTTCTCAAGAAAATCTCGGACCTTGCAGCCGAGCACCATCTTCCAATCATAGCGGATGAAATATACGACAAGACCACTCTTGATGAGGAGCACTCGGTGAACATGCGCGATGTCGTCTCTCCAGACCAGCAGCTCATATCTGGCAATGGCATCTCCAAGAACTTCATCTACCCTGGCTCGCGCGTAGGCTACCTGGCGCTGCACGGAGAAGGAATGGAAGGGCTTCACGACGCAATCGCAAAGCTTTGCAACCAGCGCCTGTCTGTCAACTGGGAAATGCAGCGCGGCGCTTTGGCAGCATTCACTCTGCCAATGTCCCACTTGTCAGATTTCAAGCGCGAGCTTCGCATCCGCCGAGACATTGTCTACAAGGAGCTGAACGAAATACCTGGCATGAGCTGCGCCAAGCCAACAGCTGCGTTCTACTCATTCCCGAAAATCGAAACAAACGCATTCAAGGACGACCGCGCATTTGTCTACTCTATGCTTGAGGACACGGGCGTGCTTGTGGTGCCTGGCATGGGCTTCTCGCCAGTCCTGAACGGCAAATATTTCCGCCTAGTCTACCTCGCGCCCCCAGAAGAGCTTCACGAGGCGATTGGGAAAATAGCAAAGTTCGTAAAAGAGAAGTGCTAAGGCGGTTGCAAGGGAAAAAAGCTAGCAAAACACAAGTTACTTCACAGCCTCATTTCCACAGCGCATCGATTCCGCAATCTGCTTCAGCGTTCCGATGTCTTTTTCCGAGGTTGTTATCGCAGTTTCATATTTCTCAGAACAATCCCTTGTGAAAAAAAAGACACTTATCTCGCCGCTTTTTATGTTCCGCAGGTTCCTCATGAGGCATCCCTCGAGATTTCCGAGGCTTCCGTATTCTGCAACCGCAGCGCGGGTGTCAATGCCTTTCAAGTATCCTTTCCTGATAGTTTCATTGTTGCATATCTCTGCGCTCCAAGCAGGTCTGCTGCCCCTGGATATTTCAAAAGCCACGATTGCCGAGCTGTTGGTCTTCATATTCATCATGACGTCTGCGCCCATGACGCTGTTCCGCATAAGGGCGCCCAAAAGGGGAATCCCTGTTTCATTTGCCAGGTCGACATATCTCCAGCCTGCCGGGAAATCGAACGAGTATCCGCCGTACATGGGGCTGTAAAGATGGCTGCCTGCCGCGGTATCCGTTATCGTAGGGGGGTTTGCCCCTGCGCCTGTTACCAATGAGGAAAATGCCGCTGCGAAGAAAATTGCGCAGATGATGATGCCCAGCAAAACCGCGGGCACAAGGATCGAGGCAAGCGCCCTTTTCACTGAAAGCCCGTAGACGAGCCTGAGATACTTGAAAACAACAATCCATACTGAAATGCTTGCAATCCCGGCCACGACGCCAAGCGCAAAACCTACGTAGGGCACAAAATAGATGAGCGTGAGGATGGAAAACGGCAGCACCGCCTCGAGCTGGGTGGAGAGCAGCCCCCTGAAGCTCCCCTTGCCTCCAAGCGCGCGTGCGACATGGTGGACGAGGAAAAACAGCAAAAGCTTGTCTGCAATGCTATACACCAGCATCGCTGCAAACATGGTGGGCGCATCTACATTGAACATTGTCTCCAGTTGCGCGCCTGTGCCAAAAGCGACTACAAAAGAACTCGCAAAAGCAGTTACCAGGAGAAGCATCGCAATCTGCGCAGTGTCAAACCCTTTCTTGCGCTTCACCACTTCCTTTCCCGGGTGAAGGATAAGCTCCTTCCAGCTTTCAAAATATCCCATATCAGGTGTTTATCCGGAACAATTTATATTCCGTGCCTTAGCCGACGAGGTTGCTTATATGTACAGGTTCTTCCTGCAAACTCCCATCGCATCAGCCGAGCCCACTGGCAAATAGTCCGTGCAGTGGTACTCCGCAGGGCATCCGAAGCCTGCAATGCCTCCGCACTCGCACTGCTGCACGCACTGAAGCGTGCACGCCGTGCCTTCCGGCGCGCCGCGGCAGGCTGACGCGCACTCGTTCCAGCTCCCGCGCGCGGAGCGGCACAGCTCCTTTGTCATTGGCGCGGTTATGCTGGGGCAGGGCGCAAATTCGCAGTTGGGGCCCATTCTCCCGACATATGAGCCGTCGGGGCAGACTTTCGCATCATCAGTGCAGGCATAGGGTTGCTGCGTGCCGTTGCCAGGCGGCAAAGGCGGCTGGTCGCCAGCGCACGCGCCAGAATGCGCGACCTGAACTTTGGCGCAGCCTGCCACGCAGCCATTCAAATAAGTTATATTGTTCGCGCCACAGACAGGCGAGGAGTCATTGGCGCATGCGCAGATATTCGGCGGGACAAGGGGCGACGCGCACCCTGCAAGCAAAAGCGCGGCTGCGAAAGCGACTGCAATGATTGCGAAGGAAAGCTTCATTTTCTCACCGAATCCATTTGCCTCGCGCTGCCTTAATAACCGCACGGTTTTCGTTTGGCTGGGGCGCAAGCGGCATTTCCTGCCTCAGCTATCAAAGCCGCTCCACGCGCCTAGCTTGCTTTGCTACTCCCGCACCATCATCGTCTTGCCCCCTGCTTGGAGCTCTATGCCAGCATCTGACACGCCGGATATTGCTACAGTGCCCTGTGTCTCCCCCCTTTCGTAGGAGTGGCCTTCAGCAATCTTCAACGCTTTGCCCTCAGATGCAACCTTGTATGCAGTCCACCTAAGCTGCCTTCCTCCATCGACGCTCCAATCTATCATTTCCTGGATTATGAAGACTGCAAACTTCCCGCCGGTTGACATCTTCATGTCTGCCAGGCGCGGCTCATCGTATCCCACCATCTCGCTGCCGCCGCGGTAGTTCGGCCTGATTGCGTGCTGTTGCCTTTCCTTTATGGCATCGAGAATTCTCTCAGCCTCATTTTTGGCGGCATCTGCCACTTTTTCCCTTGCTCCGGCATCCGCAGCCTTTGGCTTAAGCATAATGTCGATGCTCTCAGTCCTCCAGTACCCCTTGCATCCAAACTTCAGAACCTCAAGCGTCAGGTGCCTCTCCTTAATCGTTGCGCCGATAATCTTGGCGTCCTGCAAGTAAAAGCGCCAGTCGTCTTTCGATGCACTGTAAGCATCCCTGTATTGCCGTTCCTCTCCAAGCACGCAGGCTGGCTCAAAGTCATGGGAGGAAACATTGACTTTTATCCTGGAAAAGTACGCTATCCCGCAACATGAGCCCCCAAGCAAGCTTCTGTCCTTTATCCCAACTGACACCCTCAGCCCTGCCTGCTCCAGAATTGCCATTGCTTCAGGCGATTTTGCCTCAAGCGCCTTTTGGTTCCGCGCATTCTCAATGTGCGTTTCCCTTCGATATAAGGGCAACTTCTGGAACTCGCGGAAACCCATGCAGTCTAGGCTGCCTAGCGACCCACTCCTCTGCTTGTCCCTAGGCATCGCGCCCCCAATCACGCGCGTTTCCTTTCCATTCACAATTTTCAATGCCATTCCAAACACCTCATTTTTGTTTTTCCTAGTTGTCATCGCAAACCAACTGCGCTGGCACGGGTCTCGCCCTTGACTGGAGCAGGACCCCTTCGACCAAGTGCACACGGTTCACGGCGCCATCCATGCCCTCGCCTCTCCGCCTTAGCACGCGCACACGCCGGTGCGCGGGCCTTCTGCAATCGGCTTCTTAGCGTCCCATGCTGCTGCGCGGATTGCCGATTCCGCTGCCCTCCCAAACATCATCGTCATATCAATCCACCTCCAATCTGTTTCGGTTGTTCTGTGTTGTTCTTTGTGTATTAGGGTATATTTAATAAAATGTGGTGTCCTAACAATACCACTATGGTAGAAAATGCAGGCTTTTGGGCCAAACTGGGCTTCTCCTCAGGCGAAGGCAGGGTATTTGGCGCAATACTGCATTCAGACGGCGCCACGCTGCAGCTTGTGCACGAGCAGACTGGCATTGAGCGCAGGAACGTCTACGACATCATAAACAAGCTGGTGAGCAAGGGGCTGGTCTCCTACTTCACTGAGAACAACCACAAGGTCTACCGCGCCAACCACCCCAACAAGATACTGGCGCACTTCGAGGAGGCCGAGCATGAAATCGGGGAGAAAAAGGCGGCGCTATCAAGCGAAATGCCTGCCCTCCTGAAAGCATACAATGCCTCCAAGCCCAAGTTCGACCTCCGCATCTACCGCGGCAAGGAAGGCATCAAGGCGATTTTCACAGAAATGCTGGAGTTTCCCGACCAGTACTTCATAGGCGGCAACTGGGGCATTCCAAAATACTTGGGCGAGGAATGGTTTGAAAGGTACACGAAAAAGAGGATTGCCAAGAAAATCTGGATGCACGACATCCTCACCGTGCCTTCCAAGTTCCTGGTGCAGCATTCAATTTCCAAAGAATACTATGAGGCAAAGACGCTTCCCTCCGAGCTCGGCTCGCCAAACGTCATCCTGATTTTCGGCAACAGGCTGGTCAACATCTTCTGGGGCGAGCCGCTGTTTGCATTCGTGATTGAAAACGACGAGATTGCGAAGAACTACGTTTCCTACTTCAAATACCTCTGGAAGACGCTTCCTGCGCAGAAAAAGTCATGACGACTGGCACTGACGAACTTTTATAAAGACTACGGGACGAAATAGTGCCACGCTTTAACATTCTGATGCTGATCTTTTGCGCAAGCTGTCAGTATATCAGATTACCCCAGGTGAATTGATATGGTGAGGAAAGAATTCGTCGTCGAAGAAGTCGTAGGCATGATGAACAAGGTGGAGAATATCCGCAACATCGCCATCGTTGCGCACGTGGACCACGGCAAGACCACGATGACTGACTCATTAGTGGCGCGCGCAGGGCTCATCTCAAAGGAGCTTGCAGGCGAGCAGCGCATGATGGACTTCGACGAGCAGGAGCAGGCAAGAGGCATCACCATCAAGGCTGCGAACATATCCCTCGCTTTCCATTACAACGAGCAGGACTACCTCATCAACCTCATCGACACGCCCGGGCACGTGGACTTCGGCGGGCACGTGACGCGCGCTATGCGCGCGGTCGACGGTGTCGTTCTCGTAGTTGACAGCGTGGAGGGCATCATGCCGCAAACAGAAACAGTGCTTCGCCAGGCTCTAAAGGAGAAGGCAAAGCCGACAATTTTCATCAACAAGATAGACAGGCTGATAAACGAGCTGCAGCTTGACGACAAGGCAATGCAGGCGCGCCTCATCAAGATCATAAACGGGCTCAACAAGATCATCGAGCAGTATGCCCCTGAGGACAAGCGCGGGGAATGGGCGATCGGCGTTGCAAAGGGCAACGTGGCATTCGGCTCTGCCTTCCACAAGTGGGCGGTCTCGGTCAAGTCCATGACAAAATTCAACATCAAGTTCACGGACGTCTACAACTACTGCAAGAAGGGCGACCACAAGACGCTGGTGGAAAAGTCCCCGCTTGACGAGGTGCTTTTGGAAATGGTGGTCGACCACCTGCCCAACCCCAAGTACGCCCAGCAGTACCGTATCCCCATCATCTGGAAAGGCGACATCACATCTCCTGAGGGCAAGGCCATGCTTGCATGCGACCCGGCAGGAAAGACAATCGGCGTGTGCTTTGGCGTGGTGAACGACCCGCACGCAGGTGAAGTGGCAATGGTGCGCATGTTCTCAGGCACCATCAAGAAAAGCGACATGCTTTTCCTCGCATCCCGCCTTACATCCGAAAAGGTGCAGCAGGCAGCCATTTACATGGGCCCTGACCGCGTCATGGTGGACAACGTGCTGGCAGGAAACATCGTGGGGTTGGTAGGGCTCCGCGATGTTTACGTCGGAGAAACCGTCTCCACAGACCAGATCCAGGCATTCGAGCAGATCAAGCACTACTCAGAGCCTGTGGTGACCAAGAGCATCGAGGCAAAGGACTCAAAAGACCTTGCAAAGCTCATCATGGCGCTTCGCCAAATCGGAAAGGAAGACCCCACCCTGAAAGTGGAGATCAACCACGAGACAGGCGAGCACTTGATCTCCGGAATGGGAGAGCTGCACCTTGAAATCATCGAATACAAGATAACCAAGGAGCGCGGAATCGCAATCGTGACCTCGCCTCCAATCGTGGTGTACCGCGAAATGATTTCCGGAAAAGCAGGCCCCATCGAAGGAAAGTCGCCCAACAAGCACACCAAGCTCAAGATGATTGTGGAGCCTTTGGAGAAATCCGTGTACGACGCCATGGTGGAAGGCAAGATCCCGGACGGCAAGCCAAAGGGCAAGTCGCTCGTGGAAACATTGGTGGAATGCGGCATGGACCGCGACGAGGCGAAATCAGTGCTTCACATCCACAACAGGAACATCTTCCTCAACGACACGCGCGGCATCCAATACCTGAACGAGATAACCGAGCTTATGCTGCAGGGCTTTGAAGAGGCAATGGACTCAGGCCCGCTTGCAAAGGAAAAGGTCGTGGGCGTGAAGGTGCGCATAACAGACGCCACCATCCACGAGGACCCGGTGCACAGAGGCCCTGCGCAAGTCATCCCGGCAACCAAGAGGCCAATCTACGCAGCAATGATTTACGCCGGCGTAACGCTTCAGGAGCCCAAGCAGAAGGTCACCATCCTCTGCCCGCAGGAATATGTGGGCAATGTGATCACCCTCATCCAGGGCAGGCGCGGCACTCTCATCGGCATGGAGCAGGAAGGCGAAGCCGCAACTGTGATTGTGAAGCTCCCCGTTGCCGAGATGTTCGGATTCGGGAACAACTTGCGCTCGGCTACTCAGGGCAGGGGCATTCCCTACCAGGAGTACGCAGGCTACGAGCCACTCCCCAAGGACTTGCTTCTCAAGATTGTCAAGCAGATCCGCACAAGGAAGGGCGACAAGCCTGACCCGCCCACGCCATCAGACTTCCTGGACGCATAAGCTTGCGCCCAGTTCCTTCTTTTTTCTGTTTTTGTAGTGTAATTTCGATGCTGCGGCATCTCATTACACTGCGGACAAATTTCTCTGGAAATTTGCCCTTTCCGCCTTGAAGCAGCGCAGCCCTTTCCGCTCAAATTATATCTTTTTCCAGCCATATTCTTGCGGGTTATTGCATGCCGCACAAGTCACAGCACCTTGCACAGGGACACAGGCACCACCAGCGCGTGAGGAGCGATGCTTTTGAGAAATTCAATAAAAATCTGAATAACATTCCCATTGACTGCCAGATAGAGAGCAGCTTGGTCGGGAAGATTTCAACCCTCAGGTTGGCGCGCTCAGGAGAGATTCAGGAAGTGGTGAAGCGTGCTGAGCAACTCATATCTGATGGGGATTTGATTGGGGCATCCAAGCTGGTAGAATCTGCGCTGAAAAAATCCAGGGAAGCCCCGGAGTATTAGCCGGGCCTCGAACTAAAGCAAACCTGGCAGGCAATGCGAGCGCTCGCGCTCCTGCCAGGGCTTTTATTTATATTGCCTATTGCCAATAACATCCCGTGGGAAACAATCAATCCGGCAGCCTATCCCTTCTCAGATTCAGGTTCAGCTTGCTCATAGCCATCGCCATCCTCCTGGCGCCAGCTGCCTCCGCGGGGAATACATATTATATTGATTCCACAGGCGGGAACGACTCGAACGACGGGCTCTCCGAAGGGAGCGCCTGGAAAACGCTTGACAAGGCAAACGGCATCGCGCTCCTGCCCGGCGACGCCATCCTCCTGAAGCGGGGCGGGACATTTGGCAACCAGCAGCTCATAATAAACGGCTCAGGCTCCGCCTCCGCGCCAATCACAATCGGCGCTTACGGGTCCGGGGCCAAGCCTGTTATCAACCCGTCCGAGATTGTCGAGAATTGGACGCAGCATGAAGGCAGCATCTACTATGCCGACATCGGCGCCGGCCGTTCAGTCTCCCAGGTCTTTGTGGCCGGGCTGGGGCGGCAATCCCCCGCCCATTATCCCAATTCAGGGTATTTTTTCCCGACCCAGGCCTCCTCCTCGCAGAATTCGGCGTTCATAGATGCCGGGCTGAGCCGCACGGAGGCCGAGCTTGTCGGGGCCACCATCCACACTCGTGACGAGCCCTGGGTCTTGCACAACGCCACAGTTGCCTCGTATGACGCTTCATCCCACACGGTTTCCTTCAGCCCAGCAGCCATGTATCCGGTTGACACCGGGGACGGCTATTTCTTCACCGGCAAGCTATGGATGCTGGACCAGCCATCTGAATGGCATTATGATTCCGCATCCGGCAGGCTTTATCTTTGGGCATCGGATGGCTCGAGCCCTGCCGCGAAAGAGGTGCGGGCCTCGGTGAAGGGCCACGCAGTCTACGCGGCGAATTCAGGCTACATCCAGGTGAGGGACCTGGGCCTGGAGATGCCTGCGGGCGACGGCCTGCGGTTCGCCAACGTCACGGATTTCCTGGTTGACGGGGTAGACATCACATACGCTGGCGATGCCGGGGTCCAGGTTTTCGGGAACAAGAGCTTCGAGCCCGAAAGCGTGCTTTCCAACCTGGTGATAAAATACAGCGGGAAGGACGGCATACTGTCCAGGGGATATGACAGGCTGGTGATAAGGGACAGCCATATAGAGGGGAGCGGAACCGCGGATCCGCCCATGGATGTTTTCCCGGACCTGCCCAACGGGGGGTATTGCGGCATAAGGCTCACCGGCAAGGCGAACAACACAAGGATAGAGAACAATGCCGTGCTTGACTCGGGGTATGACGGCATCTCCATCCTGGGCACCAACCACGTCGTAAGGGGGAACCTGGTCGATGGCGCCTGCTCGGTGCTCTCGGACTGCGCAGGGATACGCGTGCACTGGTACCCGTCGTTCAACAATACCGTCGAGAGCAACATAATCATGAACATCGCCCCGGACATTTACGAGCACAGCCCGTGGCAGGCCGGGATTTATTTCGACCTGGGAGGCTCCCCGCTGGCCGGCGAGCAAAACAACGTCATAAGGAACAACATAATCGTCAACGCCTCGTCCTACGGCATATTCGTGCACAATTACGCGGGCAACTCCTTCATCGGCAACACGGTGTATGGCGCCCCAAACCCGCTGGGGTTCTTCGAGACCGCGCCCTCTTCGGCCGCATCCGAGGCGGTGGAAAACAACGAAGTGCTCAACAACACGTTCCTTTGCAGCTACAACCTTGCCGGCTCGGCAAACCCATGGGAAAACTCCCACTCGGTTTTCATGGCCAGCTATGCATCGGTCGGCGATTTTGCGGATTTTGGCGGGAACCGGTATTACTCCTACCCTGCCTCGTCATTTTTGGGAGTCCTGGACAATTGGCACAATTCCGGGGAGGCAACCGCAAATGTTTCATACTCAGAATGGCTTGGGTCCGGGCAGGACGCGGGCTCCCTTTCGATAAATAGCCACTACTCGACAGCATCCACGCAGAGCACGCCCGGCGACATATTGTTTCTCGTCAATACTGGCAGGGCAGGCAGCAAGCCGTTCAATTTGGACAGGATGTACTGCGACCTGGACAACTCTGATGTTTCAGGGACGGTCGTCCTGCCTCCCTGGTCCTCCCGCGCGCTGTTCGCCTGCTATTGCAACAGCGACGGCGCTTGCAACAACAAGGAAAGCCATGCCTCCTGCCCGTCGGACTGCACCACGGTGTCTGTGAACGACGCCATCATCCTCTCCCTGAACGGCGCAGAAGGCAGCTTCACAGCCGTTTACGGAACCTTTCTCACAGTCAACGCGTCCTCCGCATCAGGCACGCACGCCCTCTACAAGGACGGGGCGGCGGTTTCCAATCCCTACACTGCCGTCCTGGCGGCGGGCTACTACAGCTTCACAGCCAACAGCAGCGGGAACGCAAACTACAATGCGGCAGCGAAAACCTACTTCGCAAATATAACCCGCGCGCCATCAGTATCAAGCATCTCTGCTGCAAACTGGTCCATATTGGTTGGCCAGAGCGCGGCCATCAACTGCTCAATAGACAATCGGCAATCAACTCTCTCCTTATACAGGAACGGCACGCCCATCAATTCTTCCGCAGGCAACTTCTCCACATTCGTCTCCTCATTGGCAGCAGGCGCCTACAACTTCACCTGCCTCTCGCCTGCATCTGAAAACTACTCTGCCTCAAACCTGGCATCAGGCATCCTTGCAGTAACGGCATTGCCCGCACAGAACGTAACATTGCCTCCAATTGTGCCGCCGAACAATACAGTGCAGCCAAACACGACCGCGCCGCCGAACAATACGGCGCCGCCTAACACGACGGCGCCCCCGCTCCCTCCGACGAACATCACAGTGCAGCCAAATGCAACTGCAAACGGCACATTGCCTGCGCCCGAGCCGCAGGCGCCGCCCGCATCCTCAGCGCCAATGCTGGCGCTTGGCATATTCGGCCTGGCAGCCATGGGATGCATCACCATAGTGGCGCTGGCAGCCATAGTGGGCGTGGTCTTCTTCATCAAGGCCAGGACGGCGAAGAAGAAGCGCCTTTAATTTCTCATTCTCGCGCAAGCGCTAAGGTTCTGGAAAAACAAGCTGGAAAAGGCTCAGTCAAAGATTCTGCACGCCGGGAATTTTGCCGTGGCTGCCTGCATTTGTATTATATATCTTAACAAAGGAAACACTTCCCATGAGGAGCCACAAATCCATTCCTGCCTCTAGTGGCGCTTTTCGTGCTTTCTTAGTGCTTGCCCTGGTTTTCCTGGCTCGTGGGCCGCTCCTGTGCGCGGAAACCTATCATGTCGATCCGGCAAGCGGGAACGACTCGAACGACGGGCTCTCCGAAGGGGCTCCCTGGCAAACCCTTGGCAAGGTGAATTCCTTCCCTCTCATGCCTGGAGACACTGTTCTTCTGAAACGAGGAAGCGAGTTCAAGAATCAGTCGCTGGTGATAACCCGCTCCGGAACTTCAGGTTCGCCAATCACATTCGCCGCGTATGGCGCGGGTGCAAATCCCACCATAAACCCCTCCGAAGAAGTGTCCAACTGGACGCAATACAGCGGCTCTGTTTATTCCGCAGATGTTGGCGCCGGCAAGAACATCGTCCAGGTATTCGCAGTGGGCGTTGGCCGGCAGGTGCCTGCGCATTATCCCAACGATGGATACTTGTACCCAAGCGAAAATTCTGCAACAAGCGATTATCTTATTGATTCGGACTTGAGCCTGCCCGGCGGGCTTGACGGAGCATCCATCCACATGAGGTCCGAAGCCTGGATGCTGGATAAGCGGAATGTAACTGCCTATGACGCCGCCAGCCACAGGATTTCCTATTCCCCCAGCTCTTCTTTTACGATGGGTACACCTGAAGGCTATTTCCTTGGCTCCGGCTTGTGGATGATTGACCAGGCTGGCGAGTGGTACTACAATTCCTCCTCGGGAACATTGTACCTGTGGATGAGCGACGGCTCCAACCCCAACTCGCACGAAATAAGGGCGTCGGCCATCAACGATGCCATTTATTCAAGCAACGCGGCCTACATCATCATCGAGAACCTCACCCTGAAAATGCCTGCGCGCAGCGGCCTGAGATTCGAGAACGTGGCAAACTTCGCATTCGCCAACTCCGAGGTCCTGTATTCGGGGAATTCCGGAATCAGGATAATCGGGAGGAACGACACAACCGAGGCGGGCGGAAGCCTATACAACCTGAACATCGCCCATAGCCGCTCTGACGGGATAATGATAATGGACTTTGACAATCTGGCAGTTTTGAGCAACAACATAGAAGATAGCGGGATGGACGACCCCCCGATGGAGACTGAAGGCTTAGCAGGTTATGCCGGGATAAAGGCCAACACCGGCGTTGGCGTAAGGAACGCGATAATAGAAAACAACACTGTGACAAGGTCAGGCTATATTGGAATATTGTTTTCAGGCCACAACAACATCGTGAGGGGAAATCTGGTGGATGGCGCCTGTTTTGTGCTTTCAGACTGCGGCGGCATCTATACCCAGCGGATAAAATACCAGACAGTTTCCGATGGATTGATAGAGAACAACATAGTCATGAACATCGCACCTGATGCCGGCGGGGCCGCGGCCGCTTCTTCGGTAGGGATAAAATTCGACTTTGGAGGCCCGGAAGGGAATGCGGTAAACAACATCGCGAGGAACAACATAGTGTACAATAGCGCCGATTACGGCATATATTTTCACAATTCCAGGAACAATGAACTGTATGGCAACATCGTCTACGGTGTCGGGGTTCCGCTCGGATTCCTCGAGACCCCCCTGAAAGCCGTGAGGGGGCCGGAACCAATCATTAACAACATCATAGTCAACAACACGTTCCTGTCCAGCATCATCGCTCCAGCCCCATGGACTAATTATATTTCGCACACGGTCATGCTGGCTACGACCGAGGCGTCAACAAGCTCCTTTGCCACCTTCAGCGGGAACACGTACTACTCCTATCCGAACGGGTCTTTCTTGGTGAGCGGCGACCATGTCTGGAGCACCAGCCAAAACACAACGTATTATACGTACCCTCAGTGGATTGCTGCTGGGCGTGAGGCGGGGGCGGTGTTCATAGGCGACCATTATGCCTCGGCATCCACTGCGAACGTGTCCAATGATATCCTGTTTTTGCTCAACACAAACCGGGCAGGCAGCAGGTCCTTCAATCTGGACAGGATGTACTGCGATTTGGACAATTCCGACGTTGCCGGCCCTGTGTCCGTCCCTGCATGGTCTTCCCGCGCGCTGTTCGCCTGCTATTGCAACAATGACGGTGCCTGCAACAACAAGGAAAGCCACTCCTCCTGCCCGTCGGACTGCACAGCTGTGGCTGTGAACGACGCCCTCACCCTCGCCCTGAACGGCGCGGAAGGCAACTTCACAGCCATTTACGGAACCTCCCTCACAGTCAGCGCGTCCTCCGCATCAGGCACCCACGCCCTCTACAAGGGCGGGGCAGCCGTTTCCAATCCCTACACTGCCGTCCTGGCGGCGGGCTACTACAGCTTCACAGCCAACAGCAGCGGAAACGCAGACTATACGGCGGCAACGAAGACATTCTTTGCAAACATAACCCGCGCGCCCTCGACCGCGGGCATCTCTGCTGCAAACTGGTCCATATCTGCTGGCCAGAGCGCGGCAATCAACTGCTCAATAGGCAATTCCCAATCCCGCCTCTCGCTTTACCAGAACGGCACCATGATAAACTCCTCTGCCGGCAACTTCTCCACGTCCGTCTCTTCATTGGCGGCAGGCTCCTACAACTTCACCTGCCTGTCGCCAGAATCGGAAAACTACTCGGCTTCAAACCTGGCATCAGGCATTCTCACCGTGGCGGCATTGCCCGCGCAGAACACTACGCTGCCCCCTGCTCCGCAGCCAAACACGACAGCGCCTCCGAACACAACCGCGCCGCCGGACAATACGGCGCCGCCGAACACAACCTTGCCCCCGAACACAACCGCGCCGCCAATTGTGCCGCCGAACAATACAGCACCGCCAAACGCGACTGCAAATGGCACCTTGCCTGCGCCTGAGCCGCAAGAGCCCCCATCTGCCCCCGCGCAAAATCCCGCGGGCAGCCTCTTGGGCCTGGCAGCCATGGGGTGCATCACCATTGTGGCGCTGGCAGGCATCATCGGCGTGGCCTTCTACATCAAGTCCAGGAAGGCGGCAAACATGGCTGATGCGGCGAAGAAGGCGCAGAAGCCGAAGCGCCGCTAGTTTTTCCCATTCCAGCTCAAGCGCTCGCGCTAGGCAAGGTTCATTTTATTGTTGCTCATCAGCGCCTTCTCTTCAGCCCAGGCATCACATAAGGCGAGGGAAGAGGCGTTTTCTTCTCTTCAGGCTTTGGCGCGTCTTTCTAGATGGTCTCGGGCTTGTTCAGGCCTGGAAAAGCATAAGGGGAAATCTTCCTGGCAGGAGGCTGCACATTCTTCACAATCTTCTCCATCAAACCACCATATGTTTTCTGGAGGGCTCATCTTTTAAGGCATGTGGCAGTAGTAGGCTCACTGGCGCATCTCCATGGTTCAAAAGCGCAAAAAACCAAAAACATCAGGCGAACTGCAAGTCCGCCCAGAGTACATTCGCAAGCTCAAGAGGATAATGAAAGAAAAGACGAAAGCGTATTCTTCCCTGGAAGAGATGAGGAAGGAATACGAAAAGTGAAGAGCTCACGCTAATTTTGGAAATAAAAGAAAAATAAAACAGAAAGAAAAAAGTAGTAACTTACCTTGACGACCTAGCCATCCAGTTGTCCTCTTGGCCAACTGTCTGCCAAGATCCTTATCTCGAGGATCTTGCCATGCGTTCCGTCTCATCGCGCTTCTTTATCGCGTACGACAAGTTGGAGTCGTTCTTGGCTGCAAGCTCGATTTCATCTGCAAGCGCGTCCGCGAGCGTCTTTTTCTTGTCAAAGCCGCCCATGATTGCTGCAAGCGCGATGTTCCTAAGAGCCATGTCAAGCCTGCGCGAGGCGGAAACGTCCACCGCGACCTGGTAGGACACGCCTCCCATGGACACGCGGGTGAAGTCTTCGCGGGGCGCGGCATTCTGCGCTGCGTCCACTAAAAGCTGCACCGGGTTCTTCTTGGTGCGCGTTGCAACGGTTTCAAGCGCCTGCTCCACGATTCCCATCACGCGGGATTTCTTTCCCTGCAGCCTTCCGTCAGTGCGAATGACCTTTCCAGAAGTCTTTTCGCCCGTGCCTCCGCGCATGAGCTTGTTTGCAAGCCTCTCCGCAATGTTCACGGCTGACTTGCCAAACTGCTTCTTGGCATGCCTTCCGTGCGAGTGCGGCATGTTGACAGGGGACAAGTTGACGTACGCCACAAACGATGGATCAGTCACCTTGACTTCCGAGAGATCGTACTTTCCAAATAACTTTTCATCCATGAAAATAACACCTTTTGCTAGTTTTATCTCTTAGGCTTCTCTTTCCTCTTCTGGACCAGCATCTGCAGGTCCACGCCGTTGACCTTTATCACCTTGTAGCGAACGCCGGGGATGGAACCCATCTGCCCTCTCTGCGAGCCGCCCAGGCCGTCAATGGTGACCTCGTCGTGCTCGTCGATGTAGTTGATTGCGCCACTGCGCGGTGCGAACGCGGTGACGAACTTTCCGTTCTTCACAAGCTGGATCTTGACGCATTTGATGAGCCCCGAGTGGGGCTGCTTCTGCTCAAGCGCCTTCTTCTCGATGACGATGCCTTTTGCCATCGGGGAGCCCTCTATCGGGTCGTACTTCTCCTTGAGGCGCAGCGACTTGCGTTTCCAAGTCTTCTTGAGCCAGCGCTGGCGTTGCCTCTTGCGGCTGATTGACCTTCCAGACAATTCCCCTCTTCCCATAAACAACTCCTCCGTAAATATCAATTCATTTTCACAAGCATCATTTCGAAACCAGCCTCAGGTCGCAGCCGAATCTCCTTTGCAGGAGAGACCTGCCGACCTTTATCCTGTCCCCGTTCCGCCCAATCGCGTTGCCGCGGTCCTGCTCGTCGACGGTGACATAGGCGATTTTGGAATCGCTTTTCTCATGAACGTTTATATTCTTCACTGCAATGCTCCCGAACAGGTTCCTTATGAACTGCTCCATGTCCGGCGAATCCTCGAACACAAGGACCTGGCGCGCGAACGCCTGGCGCACGCGCGTGATGTTGGCGCCCTTCTTGCCTATTGCGCGCCCCAAATCCCCCTGCTTTACTATGAACGCGACGGCTGCATCGCTTATGAGGCAGTCCACCACGGCGGCGCCGGTCTGGGACTCGAATTCCTCGATGCACTTCATGTCGTCCTTTGATAGCTCGATCATTTACTTGCTCCTTTGAATGAATCAACATCAAGCCTATTGCTTGGCATACTCCATGATATTCGAGTTGCCAATGTCGTAAACCGTGAGCACCGACACCGGGTGCGGGCGCCCAACCACTGTGCCAAGGTCGACCGACGTCCCCTCGAACACTGCGGTTGGGATGCCTGACAGCTTGCAGAAGCGCACCACGTCCTCGCGCACCTCGGATGGGCAGTTGTCTGCAAGCACCACGAGCTTCGCCTTGCCTGAAAGCGCGCGCTTCACGCCAGTGTTCGCGCCGAATTCCACCTTGCCCGAGTCCACGCACTGGCGGACAGCATGGGAGAAGGTCATTGCGGATGATTGTTCTGATGATTTTTTCCTTGCCATAAATACACCTTGTAAACGTCCATCTTACTTCATGCAAACAAATAAAAACAGGTCCCCTCAGCCCAGCTTGAGCTTCAGCCTCACAAGGCCCGTGCCTATCGGGACTGTCTGCCCTACGATGATGTTCTCCGTGACGCCGATGAGCTTGTCGTCATCGCCCCTCACCGCTGCGTTTATGAGGTGCTTGATGGTCTCCTCAAACGCGGCGCGCGCGAGCACGCCTGCCTTCTCCCCTGAAAGGCCGTGCCTTCCAATGGACTTTATGCTTCCGCCCATGGTCATGGCGTCGGCGAGCAGCATGCAGTGGCGCTTGTCCACCGACAGGTTCTGCATTTCCAGCACCTGCTTGAGCTCGTTCATGAGCGAGTTCCTTGCAGCCTCGATTCCCAGCACGCGCGCAATCTCCTGCACGTCGTTGGTGTAGACCTTTTCCGTCTCCACCTTGGGGTTCTTCATGACTGCTGCGAGGTTGGAGCCTGATGTCCTGATGAAGTATGTCCCGTCCTTTGCCTTCACCACGATTGTCCTCTTGATTCTCTCCACGCCCTTGATGTGAAGCGCGCGGAGTTTCGTTGTGAGCCTGCGGATGTTCCTAAGCGATGAAGTGGTTGACTTCACCGTGATGACATTGCCTTCGGAGTCCATGTGAGCGCCTGCAAGCGTCTTGATTCTCTTCTTTACTTCCTCAAGCGTCACGCCTTCTGCGTCCATCTCAGGCTGCTCAAGCGTGATGAGGATTTTCTTGTTCTCAAAGTCTTCCTCCACATAGGCGACCTTGTCAAGCGTGGTCCTCTCGATCTCCTTTGCCACTTCCTTTGCCTTGTCATACGATGAAGCGTGCTCTTTTTTGAGGAAAATGTCCATGATGGGCTTCTTCGGCTCCTTCCTTGCGTCCACCAATTCAATGAGGCGGGGCAGGCCTGTTGGCACCTGCTCTGCCACTCCTGCATAGTGGAAGGTACGCATGGTCATCTGCGTGCCTGGCTCGCCGATGGACTGCGCTGCGACAATGCCCACAGCCTCGCCGACGTCAATGAGATTCTTTTTTGCAACCATTGTAAACACCTATCTAAGCGTCGTGCTCCTCTTTCTTTATTTCCTCGATGACCTCGGTCTTGGCATTTGCCTTCATGGGGTCAAGCCCGTCACCGCCGTACTTGAACTGCACAATGGTCCCGCTGCTGTCGCGCACCGACAGGTCGGACACCACTATCATGTCCTGAAGCGCGTTGATCAGCCTGCGCTGCATGTAACCTGAGCGCGCAGTCCTGATGGCTGTGTTGACCAGCGACTCGCGTCCTCCCATCGAGTGGTGGAAGAATTCAGTGGGCGAAAGCCCGGTCTTGAACGAGCCGAATACGAATCCGCGCGCCCCAGCCCCGAGGTCTCCGCGCTTAAAGTGCGGAAGCGTCCTGCCGCGGTAACCGCGGTTCAGCCTCTTGGAGCGGACGGCCTGCTGCCCCACCATGGCTGCCATCTGGATGGCGTTGAGGAGCGATCCTCTTGCCCCGATCTTTGCCATGATAAGCGCCGTGTTGTCAAAGCCCATGGAGCGCTCGACGATGAGGCCCGTGGTCTCTCTTGCGCGCGAGGTTATCTGCATGACTTTCTCCTCAAGCGACTCCTTCAGCGAAAGCCCCGGCGAGCGCTCGAGCGTCTTGTTCTTGTACTGCACGATTGCAGCCTCGACTTCGCGCTTCATGCTGTTCTGCTGGTCGAGCAATTCCTTCTGGTGCTCGGGAAGCAGCGTGTAGTTCCTAAGCGACACGGACAAGCCGTGCCCTGTGATGACGTCGAGAAGCATGTGCGTGGACTGGTCGATGAAATCGCGCGCAGCCTCAGGTCCCCTTGAGTGGAAGATCTGTTCCAATATTTCATTCTCGTAAGAGCGGGACTCAAGCGCGCCAGACACAAGTATGCCGTTCTTCACGACCACCATTGCATCAGGGTCGTCTTTCGGGTCCTTGGTCCTGCAAAGCTTGCTCCTGACCTTGATGTTCAGCTCTTTGGGGAACAGCATGGAAAGTATGAGCTTGCCCGAGAACTTCTCTCCGCAGTCAGGCTTTGGCAGGCGCGAAATCCCTGCCATTGCAAGCAGGTGGCATGCCTCGTCCCTCTCGAACTCGGTGTCGTGGCGCGTGAAATAGTAGGCGCCTGACACATAGTCCTCCTGGGGCTTGATGATTGCGTGGCCGTGCCTTGGCGAGATTATCTGGTGGTGCACTTTCATGAGCGTTTCAGCCTCTACGCGGGCCTCCTCGCTCTGGATGACGTGCATGTTCATTTCGTCTCCGTCGAAGTCGGCGTTGTATGGCGGGCACACCACAGGGTTCAGCCTGAATGTCCTTCCAGGGAGCACGCGCACCGCGTGGCACATGATTGACATCCTGTGCAATGACGGCTGCCTGTTGAAAAGCACAGAGTCGCCGTTTATGAGCTGGCGCTCTATCACATAGCCTGCGCCGAATGCCGTAAGTATTTCGTCGCGCGCGGTTGCGGTCACGCGTATCCTCTTGCCGTCCGTCCTCACCACGTATTCAGCGCGGGGGTAGACATCCGACATGATGTACTTCTTGCACTCCTCGATGTTCCACGATGTCACGCGGACGGGAATCGTCATCTCCTCTGCCACTTCCGGCGGCACGCCCACTTCTGAAATCGAGATGTTCGGGTCGGGGGAAATCACTGTGCGGGCTGAGAAGTTCACACGCTTTCCTGACAGGTTGTACCTGAAGCGCCCCTCTTTCCCTTTCAGCCTCTGCGAAAGCGTCTTGAGCGGCCTGCCGGACCTGTGCCTTGCTGGCGGGATGTTGCTCGTTTCATTGTTGAAGTAGGTAGTGACGTGGTACTGGATAAGCTCCCACAAGTCTTCGATAATAAGCTGTGGCGCGCCTGCGTTGATGTTTGCCTCCAGCCTCTGGTTTATCCTCATGATGTCCACAAGCTTGTGGGTCAAGTCGTCTTCCGACCTGTCGCCTGTCTCAAGCGTGATGGACGGGCGGACTGACACCGGCGGCACAAGAAGCGCAGTTATCACCATCCACTCCGGGCGGGCATACTGCGGGTCAAAGCCAAGCATCCTCAAGTCCTTGTCAGGAACGGATGCGAGCCAGTCTCGAACTTCAGTGGGAAGCATCATTGCCGCGTCCTTTGAGAACGTGGTCGGCCTCATGAGCTTGATTTCCGGGATTTTCTCCTGGCAGTGCGGGCACTTCTGCTGCTTCTTCTTTGCCTTCATCCTCATCTCTTCCTCGATGTCCGCGTCGATGTGCGCCATGAGCTCCTCGATTTCGCCTTCGGAAATGAGAATTCTCTTGCACGAGTGGCACGTGGACTTCAGGATGAAAAGAATCTGCTTGCCGAACTCAGGGTGGATGACCGGGCGCACAAGCTCTATGTGCGCAAAGTGCCCTGGGCAGCTCCTGATTTTGCCTCCGCACGTCTTGCACTTCAAGCCCGGGTCGATGACGCCCATCCTCGGGTCCACAAGCCCCCCGTCAATCGGGTAGGAGTCGTCATTGTAGGTGTCCGGCACCGTGATTTTCACTGACGATGCCCTCCTTATCATCTCTGGCGAGAAGAGGGAGAATTTTACGCGGTCAACCATTTTTGTTACAACCATAGAAAACACCATTGCCTAATTTCAGGCTTTGTCCCTCAGTATCAGCCTCGGGAAAATCCCAAGCGCCTTTATCTCGTCAAGCAGCAGCTTGAACGCGTAGCTCATTTCCACCGCGTGGATTTCCTTTGCATCCACCGACGGGTCAAGCGGGTCGTACAGGCGGTTCTTTGTGTGGTCCTGCACTGCGATTGCGCCTGTCTTTGATGAAACGAACAGCGTGGTCTTGTCAGATTCGTCAAGCAGCCTTTCCTTGATAAGCATGGACGCGCCGTAACCAATCAGGCAGTCGCGTTCCATCTCTCCGAACCTGAGACCTCCCTCCCTTGAGCGGCCTTCGGTCGGCTGGTGCGTGAGCAGCTGCACCGGTCCCCTCGAGCGCACGTGCATCTTGTTCGAAACAAGGTGGTGCAGCTTCTGGTAGTAAATCACGCCGATGAATATCTTTGTCTTGATTGCCTTGCCTGTGAAGCCGTCGTAGAGGATTTCCTCGCCGTACTCCTCAAGCCCGTGCTCCCTCATGATCTTCTTCATGCCCTCGTCCGTGTCGCCTTCAAATGCAGTGGCGTCCACTATCTTTCCCGAGTAGCACGCAGCCTTGCTTCCCAACATCTCGAGCAAGTGCCCGATTGTCATACGGGAAGGGATGGCGTGCGGGTTGATGATAAGGTCAGGCACAATGCCGTCCTTCGTGAAAGGCATGTCCTCCTGGGGCCTAAGCATTCCAATGACTCCCTTCTGCCCGTGGCGCGAAGCGAACTTGTCGCCCACTTCAGGCACCTTGATGGAGCGCATCCTCACCTTCACAAGGCGCGTGCCTGCAAGCGAGTCTGAAAGAAGAACCGAGTCGACAACGCCGCCTTCGCCCGACTTGAGCGTGAGCGAGTTCTCCCTCTTCTTCTCCTCTGTCACTCCGAAAACCGTAATCTCCTCAAGGAAACGGGGCGGCGATGTCTTTCCCACCAGCACGTCTCGTGAGTCTGCCTCGCACTCAGGCGAGATGATTCCGTCCTCGCCAAGGAAGCGGTATGCCGATTCCTCGCGGTAACCTGAAGTTGTCGCAGCGGGAATTTCGAACTTGTCGCGCTGCCCGCCTGGGTAGCGGCGCTCCTCGCTGTCATGCGTCTTGTAGAAAACAGACCTGCCAAGCCCGCGGTTCACCGCGTTCTTGTTCATGACCACTGCGTCTCCGATATTGTATCCGTACGAGCTTGTAACCGCCACCACGAAGTTCTGCCCTGCTGCGCGCTCCGAAAAGCCAAGCAGCCCATATGCCTTGGTCTGGGCAAGCGGCTGCTGCGGGTAGTATAATATATGCCCGCGCGAGTCGTTCCTCATGTTGAAGTTGACAGTGTATGTTCCCAGCGACTGCTTTGCCATGGCGCATGCCATGGTAATCCTCGGGGACGAATTGTACTCCGGGAATGGCAGCACTGATACTGTGACTCCGAATATCGAAGATGGCGAAAGCTCCAGGTGCGTGTGCTCAGGCGTAATGTCCTCTGCTTTGAGCGCCACGTACGCGGTCTCTTCCTCTTCTGCATCAAGGTACTCGATGACGCCGAGCTTCACCAGGCTTCCCCAGGTGATCTCGTTCTTTGTCAGCTGGTCAAGAAGCACTGGCGTGAGGCGGGACTGCCCGCTCTCCACGACGATGTAGGGGCGCCTCGCCCTTCCCTGGTCGCCGTTGATGAACAGGTCCTCGGTCTTCTGGTTGTAGTGGAAATTGACCTGGGGCGACAAGCTTCCGCTCCTTCTCTTGCTCCTAAGCTCTGAAATGAGCATCTTGCCGCTCTCATGGAAGCCGATAAGCCTTCCGTTCAGGTACACGCTGGTCTTCCCAGACTGCCCGATCGGAATCTGCTTTCTCTTCTTGATTTTTTTGCGTTTCACAAGTATCACCGTTGCTTTAGGGCTTGACGCCAAGCTTCACAATTGCCTCTTCTACGGCTTTTTCGTCCTCGCCTATTGAAACTTCACAGAGAAGCGACATGTTCTTCACCAATGCGCACGACGGCCCTTCAGGCGACTCGTTCGGGCAGAGCTTGCCCCAGTGCGTGCCATGCAAGTCACGTGCCTTGAAGTGCGGGTGCTTGCGCGAAAGAGGCGAAATGATTCTCCTCAAGTGCGACACAGTGGAGAGGTAGCTTGTCCTGTCCAGCAATTGCGAAACTCCCGTCTGCCCTGCAATCCAGTTGCCTGTTGCCATGGAGTATCTTATCCTGTCAGTGAGAGCGTCAGGGCGCACGAGGGTCTGCACTGCCAAGTGCCTGCCACGGGAGTCTGCCCTGCCTGCCTGGTATGAAACGTCTTTCACAAGGAACTGGAATGCGTAGCGGAACAAATCCTCCATGAGGTCTCCCGCGAGCTTGATCCTCTTGTTTGCATAGTGGTCCTTGTCGTCCTGCGGGATTTCCTTGTATGCCACCTTGCTCGCGTGCTCTGCCATTTTGCAGAGGTAGCGCGCCTTCCTAATCCTGTCCGCCGGCGTGTTGCCGATGTGCGGAAGGAGGTAAGTGTCAAGCAATATTTCTGCGCGCTTCTCCTGGTAGTCTTTTGCCTGGCCAGGCGCAGCCTTCCTGCCGATGTACTCGATGGCAGTCTTCCTGTCGCTCACCTTGTTCACGCTGTCCACTTCAAGGTTCAGCAAAACGTCGTTCTTCACATTCCTGTCATCAGAGAAAACTGAAAGTATGTCTTCCTTCTTCTCAAGCCCCAGCGCGCGAAGCGTCGCGGTGAATGCCAAGTCTTTAGGCGATGCGGGGAATACCACGCGCATTGCGCCGTCGTTTGTCCTCTCGACAACCGAGCGCGCCCTGAAGCCGAACCTCGTGGAGAAAACTTTCGCAGTGATGAGCGTGTTGTCCTTCTCCCTCGTGCACATTATCTTGTTTGGCGCAAGGTCCTCAATCGAGGTGAGCGCGCGCTCGCTTCCATTGATGATGAAATATCCGCCCGGGTCAGCAGGGTCCTCGCCTGCTGCGATAAGCTCCTCCTCGCTCATGTTGTCGAGGTAGCAGAGCTTGGATTTTATCATGACTGGCAATTCGCCGATGAAAACTTCGGAGAACATGGTCTTTTCCACGCCGTTAAAAACAGGGACGATTTCCAAAAAGATAGGGGCAGCATATGTGAGGTTCCTCAGGCGGGCTTCCGAGGGGAGAATCGCCCTCTGCGCGCCGTCAGCCTCGATAATCTTGGGCTTCTCAATCCTGATTTGCCCGAATCGGAGCTCAAAGCCTTCCACCGCCGGCTGGATGATGCCCACGCGGTTCACTATGGTCTGCAGCCCGTTGTCTATGAACTTGTTGTACGAGTCCAGGTGCTGCTTGACCAGGCTGTTCTCCTTAAAATACGCCGTCAATAGTTCTCCTGACATATGAAACACCCTGGCAATTTTATTGTCCGCTTCTCTTACTTAGGCTAATGTTTATTCAACCACAAGCCTGTAATATTGCGAGCCGTCAAGCCGTGAAATCTCGACGATTTGGCCGACCTTTGCGCCTGTTCCCGCAAGCGCAGAGTCCTTTGCACGAATCTTTGGTATTTGCAAGCGCGACACTTTGAAGTCCGCAAGCACCTTTTCAGAATTTTCCTTGGAAAGCACCTTGTGCCCGGGGATTATCTCGTGTGATGGAGCGTCTTTATCAGCCAAGGAAACACCTAACCAAGTCGTTACGTACTGTAGCGTCTAATTATGGGGCAAATGTTTATAAATCATCCCAAGCGCGCTGCGGAATTCGTTTCTTTCAGGCAAACTCGCCCATGCCTTCTTCCCTTCCCATTCTTTCCAACCATTTCTCTTTTAAACACTTATATAAACAAAGCCAGCTGGAGGGGGCATCATGTCTAATTTCTGGATGGCACTGAACGGGAAACATTACGGGGCGCAAAAGCAACGCACGCCCAACGAAATCCTCCTGATCTGCAATGCTCGCAAGTGGCGCCTGCTTACAAACAACGAGCACGACGCGCGGCTGCAAAAGACTGTACCTGGCAAAATCAAAGGCACATCCTATGATGCGTGGACCGGGACCTATGGCACATATGCCGCGCCAGGCGAAAAGCTCGGCGCCGAAGTCACATATCACTATGACCGGTCATTGGAACTGTCATTCCACCCTGACTGGCAGCGCATTTTTCCCGTTCCGCGGGAATACCGGAACGAAAAAGACGCGATATTGATCGTGGAGCATGGGTTCGTGGACAAACTTCTCTTCACCGCGCAGGCGAAAAGCCACGATGAGATGAACAGCCTGTTCAACAGAGTTGTCTTCGGCGGGAAAGGCAGCGGGCATTTTCTTGCCCCGGAAGAGTATAATTGGCTCATGCACGGAGATTTCATCGGCATTGTGCGGCTTTTCCACAAGCGCTTCCACGAGGGAAAACCGATTCCGTCGAAAGAAGAGCTCGGCGAGCTTCTCAAGAGAAAAGGGGCATATGAAAAAGACAACTACCTTTTTGCAAAACTGGGGGCATCCGTCTATGTCTATGAAAGGAACGCAAAGCCACTCATCGAGGTATTCGACGACAGGAAAAACAATATAGAATTTGTCCAAATCGCAGATCCCTCCAAAATCCATCTTGTGCGCAATTTCCCGGCCGAGGACGGCGTGTATAAAATCGAGCGCAAGTTCGGGGTGCCTGTCGGCAAGGCAGTCCCGGAAAAAACGCCTGGCGCAAGGCAGCTTTTCCGCAATCCTGGCGCGTTTTCAGGCTTTTTCCGCAGGGGGGCTGCCGCGCACGATGGCATAATCGAATTTGGCGGCTCATACGGAATTCCCAAAGACATCGGCGCGGGCGTAAACCAATCGCACGAGGCCGGCGCCCTTGTTCAGAAAGTAAAATGATTGCAGGGGCGCGGGCAAGCGAACATCATCGCTAGGCAATTATCTCAAATTCCACTCTCTTCCCATTGCCAAGGAAAGCTGCCACGTCCTTTGCGCCAAAAGGGTCGGCTGCAATGAAATTCACGCCCCCCTTCTGCGAGAAAAGCCACTTGTCCTCCTTGCTCGGGCGCGCATAGCCCCCTGGGTGCGAATGAAAGGTGCCCATCAGCCCGTCTATCCATGGAAGCATCCAGTCCGAAAAAGACGTCATTGTCTCGCTGGTCATTATGCCCGGCGGAATGAGCGTGTCCTCTATCACCACGCCTCCCTCCACGCGCTTCCCCCGAAGCAGGCAGATGAACTCGTTTGGGTAAGCCGCCTTTGCGCCGGCAAGCATGGAGAGGAATGCATTTTTCCTTATTTTTATTTTTGCTTCAGTTGCCGTTGCCATGTCTAAACCTCTATGTGCGCGCAGTTTCCCAGCTAAGAAAGCTGCGGCTTTGGCTTCAGGAAAGCATGCTCCATCTTCACAAGCGCATTCCTTACCGACGGGAAAAGCAGGGGCGCCAAAATTAGCGACACTGCTGCAATGCCGAACAAATGCTTGAGCGTGAAGGGGATTTGCCCGACAAGCGCATCGGAAAAAGGCATTCCCCATACGAATGTGGATGCCACTGGGCCTGTGAGCGCGTCGAACAGCAGCGTGCCTCCGATGCCAAGCTTTGCAAACGTGAACGGCGAGCCGTCCGGCTTTTGGCGCGCGAAAACCGCTGCGACGATTCCCCATGCAAGCGCGCCGGTAAGCGTCCAAAGCCCAATGCTTTGCGCTCCGAATAGCACGGCTGGCAGGATGTCAACAAGCGAATAGCAAAGCGCTCCTGCAAAAAAAGCATACCTCCCCCTGAAGAACGGGAAAAGCAGCATGGAAAACACTGCCAGCGCTCCGAACTGCCATGATATGCCTAGGGAAAAATCAAGTGCCATTTTTTTGCCTCATTCAGAGTCCGCCTTTTTCGGAAGCAGCCCCAGCTTGTCCACTGCCCACCAGGAGAGGGCGGTGGCAACCACTGTGGAGCCCAGAATGAGCCCGATGTACCACCCGGTATCGTTTGGATGGAACTCGAACATCATGTTGCCCATCACGGTGGCGATGGTGTTGGGCACAAGCAAGGCAGTGCCAATGATTGTGAGGTAGGCAACGACAAGCGCAAGCCGATTGTTCAGGATCTGCAGCTGGTTGTTGTATATCGACTGCAGCACTTCCAAGCCTGACGCGAGAACATCCGACAAATGCTCAGCCAAGCCTATCTGCGCATGCACCTCTCCCACGAGGCCTGATATCCTGTCGATGATTTTCGGGTCGTCTGTGATGAGGTCCGCATCGCCGTAGCGGAGCGAGCCCAGCGCGTCCACGGTCGCCCATAGGCCGGACAGGTAGACGATGAGCGCATGCTTCATCTGGTAGATTTTCTTGCCTATCACATCGCGCGAGGTCTTGGGGTCGGACAGCTCCTGGCTGAGCTGGTCGCCGTGCTCCTCGATGACCTGCAGGTAGTCGAAATTCCTCGCATTGCTCTCGTCGATTATCCTGATGAGCAGCATGGTCATCTTGTCGTTCTGCGGCATGTGCCTCGGCAGCTTCTTCAGGAGCGTGGCTGCGTAGCGGCGCACGCGGAAAAAGCGCGTGGTTTCGGACGTGTGCAATGTAAGTATCATGTTCTTGCGCAAGAGTATTAGCATGGGCTTGAGCGTGACGTCGAACCCGTCCACATGGATTGCCGGGAGGAAAAGCCCCATCTCGTTGTTGAAGTCCTCGTAGCCGCTGCGCGCGCTCTTGAGTAAGTTCTTCACCAGAAGCTCGGTGAAGCCCAGCTTGGTCGCTATGCGCATGGGCTCTGTCCTGAAATCGTCGACGATGTAGTCGACCCACACTATCTCTTTTTTCTTTATGAAGTGCTCCAGGTCCTCGAGGTATTCCGAGCGCACGCACTGCGTCTGCTCGCCGTGCAGCGTGGCGCAGAAGCCGCGCGCCTTGTAGATTTCGGAGCCCGAGTCGGCGGAAATCGTGTTGCCGTTCCCATCTGTCCCGCTATGGAAGTGCTTGTTTTTTGCCACGCCGCCTTTTCCCGCGCAGGCATTAAATAGCTTTTGCTGCGCCTAACGGTATTCGCAGATGATGACGAAGGTGATCTCTGAACCCTGCTTCCCGCGGACCTGCTTGAACGCGCAAGCGTTCAAGTGGTCCATTTTTTCCTTAGGGAAAAAATAGGAAACGCGCGAATCAGGAAGATGTTGAGAGACAGGCGGTCTGATGCAACAATAAAAATTCAGTTACTCCGTCGTCTTGCCGTCAAACTCCTCTGGGCGCGCGATTGCGTCCGCCTTTGTCTTCCTCACCGTCTTGTCAATATGCTCTGGCGGCGAGTAAATCGTGTAAAGCTTCAGTGGCGCGGTTTTCGAAGTGTTCATCACGTTATGCTTCGCGCCTGCAGGCACGATTACCCCGCTTCCGTCCTTCACATTGTATTCATTTCCATCAATGAAGACCTTGCCCTCCCCCTTTTCGAACCTGAAGAACTGGTCAAGGTGCGAGTGCGCCTCCATGCCGATTTCCTCGCCTGGCGCAAGGCTCATGAGCACGAGCTGGCTGTGCTTGCCGGTGTAAAGCACCCGGCGGAAATCAGAATTTTCCAGAGTCTCGCTTTCAAGCGCAACATTGTATCCTTTCAATGCCATCGAATCACCCGCATTTCTTTTACTTCCTGCTCGTCAGCACAAAATACGCGCCCACAAGCGCAAGGGCAATGCCCACTATCGCAGTCTCATCCGCAAGCGCGTTCCAGCCTGCAAAATAATCAATCAGGTTCAGCGTGAGCACAAGCAAGCCCACCACTCCGAGCACCGCACCCATCTGCTTTCGTTTTTCCCTTTCCATTTTACAACCTCTCTTGCCTGCTGCTTAAAGGTATTCCTCCTTGAACATGCTTGCGCAAAGGAGCGTGAAGGAGAGCAATATCGGGCCTATGAAAAGGCCCAGCATGCCGAAGTACACCACGCCTATTATCACGCCCAGAAGCGCCACCATGGGGTGGATATCCCCTATCTTGTTCTGGAGCATGGGGCGAAAATTCTCGATGATTGCGATTATCACGCCTGCAAGGATTATGCCCCCTCCTGCCGTGTAGTTCCCTCCCAGAAGCTCAAGCGCAGCAACAGGTATCCAGACAAACGGTATGCCTGTGAACGGGATGCACGTGAGTATCGCCGCGACAAAGCCTAAGAAAACCGCGCCAGGCACGTTGAAGTAAATGAAAACAAGCGTGAGGGGCAGCGCCTGGATGACTGCCATTATGCCTGTCACCACGATGGAGGAATAAAGCACGCTCCGGAAATCCTTGATAAGGATGTCCGTGTTCTTCCTTGAGAACGGCAGCACCGCCCTCACGGAGCCTAGCGACTCCTCTGCGGTGAGCAGGTAATAGAACGTGAAGACCACGATGAGCAAGCCAAGCGCCATTCCGCCCAAACCCTCCAGCCAGCCCATGAGCACGTTCTTGGTGAAAGCAGCCGCCTGCATGAACACGGCGGTGAGCTCGCTGCTCAGCTTAGTGGTGTCCATCTGCATGCCTGCTGGCAGATAGGCGTCAAGATTGGACAGGTTGGCCGAGAACGAGGCCACGCTTGCCTGGAGCGAACTCGCGTTCAAAAGCGCCAGCGTCTGCTGCAGCAGCAGGTTCAGCACGAAAATGCTCGGGATGCCAAGCACTATTGCGCCCACGATGAGCGTTGCCCAGCCTGCGGACACCTTTCCCCGGCCGTGCTTTCTCAGCATGGTGTAGAACGGGTTCAGGAAAACATAGCCCACCACTGCGATGAAGAACGCGCCCATGAAATTCCAAAGCACAGCTCCGCAAATCAGCACAAGCGCAAGCACGCCCAAGCCCGCAGTGATGCTGTTCGCGCGCTTGTCCCTCATTTCACGAATGGTTGACATAGTATCCTCTCCTTTGAAGCTTCAGTCCCCGATGCCGAGCTTCCTGTACGCCAAGTATTTCGGGAAGTCGGTGAGCGCTATTGCAACTGCGCAGATAGCAAATGTCACTGCAATGTCCTGCACAGGCAGCAGCACCATGCCCACGCCGTAAATGCCAAGCACGGTGATTGCGGCTATGGCAAACCAGAGCGTGGCTGCCACGTATTTCTGCGGCCAGGATTGCCAGAAGTGCCCGCGCTCGCGCACAATGTAAATGCCCATCTGGCCCGTGTAGACAAGCGACAGGAGCATGAGCGTTTGCATGCTTCCCAGGTCAAGCCCGTACTTGCTTATGCCGATTGTGAAAACCACTGCCTCGATTATGAAGAAAATGATCCCCACAAACACCGAGGCTTTCGTGATGCTCCTCAGGTCCCACCTGTTCGGCGTCTTGGTGGCGCGCGAGTTGTCAATGGCGAGTGTCATTGTCAAAAAGTCGTTGATCACCATCATGAACACCAGGCCGGTAATCGATACCACGACGTCGTGGAACCAGAAAAAGCCCAAAATAAGTATGAGCATGAACTGGATGGAGCGCGAAATTTTCTTGAGAGTCCACGTGAGCATGCGCTGGAAAGCCTCCCTGCTCACCCTCACAGCCTGCAATATGCCGCCTGTGCCAGGCTCGGTAAGCACCATGCTTGCAGCAGCCTTGGCAACATCGGTGGCGTTGCTCACAGCAATGCCAAGCTCCGCCTGCTTGAGCGCAGGCGCGTCGTTCACGCCGTCGCCGGTCATGCCGACCGTCTTTCCGCGCGACTGCAGCAGCTTTACCACCCAGAACTTGTCCTCGGGGTAAATCTCCGCAATCCCGTCGCACGCAAGCACCGCGTCAGCCTGCTCTTTCTCAGGCAGCTTCTTGATTGCCGAAATCCTCACAATATTTTCCCCAATGCCTGCCTGCATCGCAATCTCGCGCGCAACCGCGATGTTGTCCCCTGTTATCATTATGGGCTTGATGCCTGCCTCGCGGAGCGCTGCAATGGTGGCTGCGGAATCCGGCCGCAGCGGGTCGCCCAAGCCTACCACGCCGATGAGCTTGAGCTTGTCGAACTTTTCATAATCCGAGCGCGCAACCGCAAGCGCCCTGCAGCCCTTTTTCGAAAGCGCGTCCACCGCCTTGGCAAGCGCGTTTTTCTGCCCCGGCGTCACGCCGCTGCAAAGCGACAGTACCATCTGCGGCGCGCCCTTCATCACCATGAATTTCCCGACCTTGTCCTTCACCACGCTCTCCGCGCGCTTGGTGGCAGGCTCGAACGGCTTGTAGGAAACCTGCGTGCAGCCGGCGATGCGCGCGCCCTTTTTCTTTGCATCGCCCAGGATCGCCGAGTCTATCGCGTCCTTGCTTCCCTGGCTCGAGGCAAGCGCTGCAAGCGATAGCACCTCGTCCGCTTCCACCCTTGCAATCGGGATCGCCTCGCGCACCTCCATCTCGTTCATGGTGATGGTGCCTGTCTTGTCCAGGCAAAGCACTTCCACGGACGCCGCGCTTTCAAGCGAGTCCAGCCTCGTTACCAATATGTTTTTCTTGGACAAATCCGTTGCGCCCTTTGCCTGCGAAATCGTGAACATCATGGGCAGGGCGGCAGGCACCCCTCCGCCTATGAACAGCACTGCGAAAGTGAGTATCACCACGGGCTTTACGTCAAGGTAAAGCGAATAGCCCAATATTATGAGGAAAAGCGCCGCGCCAATGTAGGATATATTGCGCGAGAGGGTGAACATGATCTCCTCTGTCTTTGACTTTGGCTTTGCGATGTTGACAAGCTCCACGGTCTTTCCGAAATACGTCCTCATGCCTGTGTTCACCACGACGCACTTCACTTCTCCCCGCTTCACAATCGAGCCTGTGAAAATCACGTCGTTCTCATGCACTTCGATTGGCAGCGATTCGCCAGTGAGCGCTGCCTGGTCCGCAGATATGCCCCCTGAAATCACCTTTGCGTCCGCAGGCACCACGTCGCCCAGGCCGATCATTATGATGTCGCCGGGCACCAGCTCGCGCGCGTCAAGCGTCTGCCAGTCCCCGTTGCGCAGCACGCGCGTCTTTATGGTGAGTTTTTTCTTGAGAAGCTGCAGCGCTTTTTTCGAGTCATGCTCGTTGTAGAATGCAACCGCGCCGTTCATGACAACGAGGAAGGCAAGCACCAGCGCATCGAACTTGTTGCCTATCAAATAGCAAAGCAAGGTCGCGATTTCCAAAAGCCACGGGATGGGGCCCCAGTAGTGGGAGAAAAATTCGAGCCAGATATTTTCCTTCTTTTCCGCAACTTCGTTGTAGCCTATTTCCTTCACGCGCGCTGCCACGTCCGTGGAGGTCAGCCCCTTTTCGCTGGTAACAAGAGTGGCGAGCGCACCATTGACATCCATCGCCTTGAAGTCTGTCGTAGGCTTAACTTTCACAGTGGAATCCCCTGATTCCACTTCTGAAAAATTTCTGTGGAAATTTTCCACCATTCTACCCCTCCCACGACGGATACTCGCACTAGGTAAATAAAGCTTCCCTTCGGTTTCATCTCAGGGTGGGGGCATGGCAAAGGCAAAAACAAAAGCATCCAAAATGGCGAAAACAAAAACAAATGCAATCGGTTTCATCTGGCTTCTTGCCGCCATCATTGCAATCTCAATCGTTGAAGCCGCGCTTGCAGGATTCGGCATCATCCCGCCCGTCCTTTCCTATTCGCCCGCAAACCTCTTCTTCGCTTTCCTGCGCCTTGCCATTGTCGTATATGCTGGCCTGGCATATGCCCCATCCGGCACGGCGCGCGCAGCTGCAATGGGCGGCGTGCTTTTCCTCGCCTCCTCGCTCACGCTATGCCTCTCTGTTTTTGCAGCAAAAGGCTTTGCCACGCATCCAATCCTCGGAGTATTCGTGATGGAGGGCGAGCTTCCTGCGCTTTGCGCCATCATTGTTCTGGAAAACGCGCTTGCGGGCGCTGCAATCGCAGCAGCGGTTGCATGGTTGGCTCGGAAAAAGATTTTCAAGAAGCAGTTTTCTTCAAACTGAGTTAGCATTTGCGCACTTAATTGGCCCGCCGCCTAAGCACGCCTTTCCATTGTAAATCGCGCAAATCTGCCCCGGCGCAATCCCCTCGATTGGCAGCGCGCATTCCACTTCCAGCGTGCGCGCGCCCCTGCCTTTTGGCGTGATAATGGCGGCCACCTCTGGCTGGTGCGTCCTTATCTGCACCATTGCGGAAAATTTCCTCGCAGGCGCCTTTGCAGATAGCCAGTTGAAATTTTCCACTGAAAACTTCCTCTCAAGCACGCGCGCCCTGTCTTTTGTCACAATGAGCGCATTTTTTTTCACATCAAACCCTTTCACGAAATGCGCGCTTGGCAGGCCGAGCCCCTTCCGCTGCCCAATGGTGTACAGGAAAAGCCCGTAATGCGTGCCCACTCTCTTTCCCTGCTCGTCAACAATGTCTCCCTCTTGCTTGCCAAGCTTCTCAAAAAGGAAAGGCTTCATGGCATGCTCCGAGACAAAGCACAAATCCTGGCTCTGCGAAACTCCTGCGTAAAAGCCCAAGCCTTCCTTTATCGCAATGTCATATACATCTTGCTTTCTCAGCTTCCCAATCGGCAGGACAAGGCGCACCAGCCACGTGCGAGGCGCAAGGCACAAGCCGTATGTCTGATCTTTCTTCATGTCTGCCGCTCGCAGCAGCTTGCCGCTTTTTATTTCCGCATAATGGCCGGTGGCAACATGCTTTATGCCGTGCTTCCTCGCCCACTCGAAAAGCATCCTTATCTTCAGGTCTCGGTTGCACACCAAACAGGGGTTCGGCGTCCTGCCGCGCGCCAATTCACTCACAAAATAGCCCATCACTTTTTTTTCAAACGCGCGCTCCACACTATATATATGGTGTGGCACGCCCAGTTTTTTGCAAACGCGCGCAGCGTTCCCGAAAGATTCGTCCGTGCAGCAGACATTTTCCTTCAGCGCATTGCATTCCCCTTTCCACACTGCCATCTTAAGCGAAACGCCGATTGGCTGCCATCCCTGCTCTTTGAGAAGAAGCAGCGCAACAGACGAGTCCACCCCGCCGGATAGGCCTACGACAATTTTCCTGCCAACGCCAAGGGCGCATGCAGCCCCCTCAACGCCTTTCCTGCCTTTTCCCTCGCGCGCCATGAAGAAAGTACATGTGATATTCTTATTATTGCTCTCTTTTGCCCGCTTGCCTGCTCAAACCTCTTTCCTCAGCCTGCGCTCAAGAAGCATGTCCGCGCCCTTTGTGTAGGTGAACGCGGACGCCGCGCCCAGCACTATCTCAAGCACGCCCTCGGATATGACAAACCAGCTCTTGTCGAAGAAAAGCAAGGCGCCTGCAAGCACGCCGAATGCCAGCTGGAGGGGCAGCCCCAAGACAGTGTGCCCTATCCTGAACGGGACCTTGAGTATTGCCTCGTTGAGCGCTTCAAGCGTCTTTTTCCAGCCGCCTGTTTTCGCCTTCATCCCCTCGTTTTCCAGGCTTGCAAATGCCCGGTACGCCCCCATGGCTGCAGCCACCGAGGTGCCCACCGTGCCTGCTGCGCAGGCAAGCGCGAAAAGCGCGCCTGCGAGCATCCTTGTTTCAATTGGCGCGGCAGGCGAATAGAGCATTGATGCCGCCACCCCGAACCCCAATGAGAACGGCAGGCCGATTGCGCCGCCAAGGAATACCTTCCAGCCCTCCTTCACCTTGTTCCAGAAGCCCTTGGCATGCCCCAGCGACTGCGAAACATCAGGTATGATTGCGCCGAAAATGTCCGACAGCATGCCCCCTGCCACATACATCGCGACAGGGTAGATGTGCTTGAGCCCCTCGATTATCCCTGCGACCGCCCCGCAGACCAAAATCACGCTGGAGAGCGTGTCCGCCTTTTCCTTCTCGGACATTGCCCTCACCAGCCTTTTCATGTAGCGCCTTTCAAATCCGTGCGGCTGCTCAAGCGCGCGGTCCATCTGCCCGGTTATTATCCTGCACTCCGTCCCGGTGCAGCCCACCCAGATCGTTTCATGGAGCAGGAAGTTCAGCATGTTCTGGCTCATCCCTGAATGGCGCCAAAGCGCAGGGCGGTCCAGCCAGGCAAGCGAATGGAATTTCCTCGCCCCGATTTCCCGCGCCTCGGACCTCAGGCTGGAGGGCAGCACCTTTGCAAAAGCCACCACCGTGGCATCCCCCATCCCCAATATTGAGCCGATTTCGCCGTTGTATTTTTTTGGGAGCGGGGTGCTGCCATTTGAAAGTTGCGTGCCGTCCGCGACCACGAAAATCTTCACGTTATCATCCGTGCACCCAAGCACGGCGGCAAGCTCGTTTCCCGCCTTTTTCGCGTTCCTTATGCGCCCTTTCCCGTCAAGCCTGAGAGCCGGGCTTTCAAGCTGCTTTTTCGCATTCGCAAGAAGGGTTTCAGCGGGCATGCCAAGCCTTTCCGCCTTTTTCGCAAGCTCGGGCATGTAATTGTAGCCCTCCTTGGCGTAAAGCCTGTCAAATAGGAGATTGTAGGCCCTCTTTGCCTGCTCAGGCGCAAGGCTTAGCCTTCTCTGGCACAAAAACATGGTTGCAAATATGTGGCAAAGGATTTAAAAACAAGTATATATTTTTCAGCATTTGCAGGCGTGCCTGCCTGCAAATCCAATTATGCCGGCACAGCGTCTCTGCTCGATAGGCGCTGCGGGCAAGGGAAGCAATATCCGTCATCCCTCTGGTCGGCGAAGTTCGATTAGCCGTGTCAAGAATTTTCAGCAAGCTTTTTCTTCAATTTGTCAAGCTCCTCGTGCACTTCCGGGTGCTTGTGCAGCGGGTCCATCCTCGCCTCTTTCTCAAGCTCGATTATCCTGTGCTTCATGTTCTGGACCTGCTTTCCCAGGTCTTTCTTGCTTTTTCCCATCAAAACACCAATCCTTAGCTTCATGGCAATTGAATATAATTGTGATGGCGCATGCGCCCGCTGGCAAGGGACAAAGCCTGCGGACAGACTTTGTCCGCATATGGAAATCCGTTAGGATTTACATATACAATGAAAAATTTCAGCAGAAATTTTTCAGCTATTGTAAATGATATGCCCGCAGGCATGGAATTTACAATACAATAAAAAATTCCGCCTGGGCTGCGCAGCGCTTCTTATTGCCCGCCTATTTTTTCCTCTTCACGGCGCACGTGCTTATGCCGAGCGCGGAGTAAAGCGGGCAGGTCTCATATGCTGCGGTGGCGACCATGATGAGCCCCAGGGCAAGCAAAACATACGACCAGGGCTGCGCCACATAGTTGACGATGTACATGCACAGGAAAGCTATCCCCAAGGCCGCGCGCGCCGCCTTGTCCATTTCGCCGACATTTTTTTCGCCCATTTTCATTTTGCCACCTCTCATTCCCTGCCATCCGCTTATCTTGTCGAAACCTTCCCGCACTGCACGCCGCTTATCGAGACGCTTATGTAATCATCCGCCGGCCTGCTTGGATAGTCGCATGAAAGCACCTCGAAGAGGGGCATCCCCCAAATCAAGTCGCTTGACAGCTTTTTCCTTGAAACCGTGTTTCCGCACGCCCACGTCAGCGTATCCCCGTCCGAGAACCCGTCAAAATCCACTTTCCACTTGTAGTAATAGGATGCCAAGTCCCTCTCTATGCTCGCGCTGTCGATGCTGCAGTTCCCGCCTGCCTTCCTCCTGGCTTCCACAACCGCGCTTGCGCACTCTCGCCCGTTTGCCATCACATATATCATGTGCTCGCCCGGCGCGTCGAACCTGCAGCTTGTATCAAGCGCCAGCGTGTTCTCGCTGGTAAGGCTCCTCGTTTCGTTTCCGCACATGAGGTCGAACCTTGCGCTTCCTGCGAAACGCGAGTTGAGCGTTATGCCCACCATCTCGCCTGCCACAATGGCGGACGGCTTCACTGCAAGCGTGCAGTTTATCCGCTGCCCTGAAGCGTCTTGCTCCGGTGTTGCTGGCTGGGCGCCTGCTTTCGGGGCCTGCACCTCGCCTATCAGCCCCTCTGCGTTCTGCACCACGATGCCCTGCATGCCGCTTGTTGGCTTTGGCTCTGACACGCATCCGAAAAACAGGAGCGCTGCGATGGCGGCAAGCGCCAGGGCATGAAAAGCCGATGCCATGCGCCCATTTCTGCGCCCCGCTTTATAATTTTTGCTGCCGAATCCCGTTTGGTGGTGCGGTGTCCAGAGAACTTCTCCCAATATCGATAATCGTCCTCATGTTCGCAATCGGCTTTTTCGCCGATCCGCTTGTGCGCACCAATGCGCAGGGCGAGATGGTGAGCCACTGGGCCGCGGACGGCAGGGCGGATGGGTGGATGGACAAGACCATCGGGCTTTACCTGGTGCCTTCCCTTGCGGCATTCTTCTACGCCATATTCCTCGCAATCCCGTGCATATTCGCCCACCACAAGAAGGTGGAGCACTTCCCCGACCAGTTCTGGGGCTTCAAGGTGATATTCGTCTTCATGATGGCTGCGATTTATGTAGCCACTCTCGCCCCTGCGCTTGGCATCTGGGGCAGTTTCGACCCATTGTACATCATAGTGCCTGCAATCTCGCTCCTGTTCTTCTATGTCGGGCACATGCTGTCTTTCACGCGCAGGAATTATTTCATCGGCATCCGCACGCCCTGGGCGCTTGCGGACGAGCGCGTGTGGGAAAAGACAAACCACCTGGGCGGAAAGCTCTTCTGGGTCTGCGGCGCGCTCGCGCTTGTCTCCTTAGTCTCGCCCATTGACATACGCCTCTGGATAGTGCTGCTGCCGGTGATATTCGCAGCCGTCTGCGTCTACATCTACTCGCTTTGCCTGTACAGGAAAACCAAGCACGCGCAGGCAAAAGCAGCCGGCGTGAAAGGCAAATCCGCAGCGAAGAAAAAGAAGGCGCGCAGGTAGGAAAAAAGCAAAATAGCAGGCAAGCAAAGCGGGCGGCAGTCTATTTCATTTCTTATTTTTCCCGTTCTCCGCCTTGTGCTTTGCATACTCCACAATGCGCGCAATCGAGCGCATTGCGGACGAGGGCGAATCGTAAGTGGGCACGCCGTAGCTTTCCATTATCCTCTTGTGCATCTCGGTGTACTCCCCGCCCGTGCACACCGCGATTATGGGCTTCTTCTTCAGGTCGGATGCGCGGATGGCGATGTTCACCACGCCCGAGTCGATTGCCGCGGTCTGGAAAAGTATGATAAGCAGTATGATGTCCACATTCTCGTCCTTCATCATGGCGTTTATCGCAATCTCATAGCGGTGCGAGTCCGCATCGCCGATGATGTCGAGCGGGTTCCTCACGTTTGCGTAAGCGGGGAGCGAAAGCCTAAGCGACGAGTTTGTCGCGCCGGACAGCTTGGCAAGCGACAATCCTTCCGCCTCAAGCGAATCCGTGGCAAGCACGCCCATTCCACCGCCGTTCGTGATTATGCCCACTCTCTTCCCCTTTGGAAGCGGCTGGTCGAATATCTTTGCAAACTCGAACAGCTGGTCCAGCGTTTCGGCCTCGATGACATGCGCCTGCTTGAAAGCAGCCTTGTACGCCTCTGCCGCGCCTGCAAGCGAGCCTGTGTGCGACTTCGCAGCCTCAGCGCCAGCCGCACTTTTCCCCGCCTTTATCACCACGATTGGCTTTTTCGGGGTTATTTTGCGCGCGACTTCCAAGAAGCGCCTGCCGTCCTTCACGCCTTCAAGGTAAACGACAATGATTTCAGTCTCGGGGTCATTCTCAAGGTACTCAAGCAAGTCGCACTCGTTTATCACTGCGGCGTTTCCATAAGACACGAACTTGCTCATGCCAATCCCCGCGCGCGCCGCAAGGTCCACGATGCACCCTCCAACCGCGCCTGACTGGGATATGAATGCGATTTTTCCCACGCGCGGGCGCCCCAGCTTGTAAATGGGCAGGAACACCGAGTCCACGCGCGTTGCCGGGGTGAGCACGCCCATGCAGTTCGGGCCAATGAGCGCAATCCCGTATTTCTCGGCAATCGCGGCGATCTTTTTTTCCTCATCCACCTTTCCAACTTCGGAAAAGCCGCCGGTGATGAGCACCACGCCCCTTATGCCTTTCTTCCCGCATTCCTCAAGCACGCCTGCCACTGCTGCCTCGGGCACCGCAATCACTGCGGAGTCCACTTTCTCCTTGATGGCAAGCACGCTCTTGTAAGACTTCAAGCCAAGTATTTCCTCGGCATTCGGGTTTATCGGGTATATCTTCCCGCCAAATCCCCCGTCCACGAAGTTCTTCACAATCACATGCCCTATCTTGTTCGGCTCCCTGCTTGCCCCGATTACCGCAATGCTGCCCGGGTGGAACACCGCGTCCAGGTTCTTGATTTTTTTTGAAAGTGCAGCCATGCAATTCACTTCAATATCCTCATGTCCACCGCAACGCATCTCTTCTCGTCAGCCATGAGCGGGTTGATGTCAAACTCGGACGGATTCTCGCGCAGCAGCAGCCGCGAAACCTTCACCAGTGCATCCACAAGCGCAGCCTTGTTCACGGGCTTCCTTCCCCTCGCGCCGGCAAGTATGGGGTAGGCGCGCAGCTCGCAAATCATCTCCTCAGCGTCCTTTTTTGTGATGGGGCACACGCGGAACGCCACGTCCCGCATGACTTCCACGAATATTCCGCCCATGCCAAGCATGATGAGCTGCCCGAACTGCGCGTCGCGCTTGCCGCCAATGATGAGCTCCACTGCCTCCTTGCCTGCCATCCTCTGCACAATGATGCCCTCGATTTTCACATGCGAGAAACGTGCAATGAGCAAATCATAGCCCTTTTGCACCTCGTCAGAATTTTTCAAGCCAAGAAGCACGCCGCCCCTGTCCGTCTTGTGCAGCACAGCGTCTGATGATATCTTGAGGGCTACGGGGTATCCCATCTTTTCCGCGGCTTCCACTGCGCGCACGCGCGTGGGCGCGACCTCGGTCTTCGGGTAGCTGATGCCGTATTTTGAAAGCAGCGGGAAATCCATGGAATCACTCTGCGCAAGCTTACACCATCTTCGAAACCATGGAGTAGACTGCGCCTGCGAATATCACTGTCGCGATTATTATCAGAAGTATCCACAGCCAGTAGCTTGCAATGTAGTATTGGAGCTTGGAAAGCGTCCTGTTCGCCTGCTCGCGCTTCTTCGCTTCCTCCGGGCTCAGGGGCGCCCTCAGCTCCTCCTCTTCATGCTCCATGTGCTGCCCCGCATGCTCGTGCGGATGACTTGCCTCTTCCTTTGCTTCTTGATGCTGGGCATGCGCGTGCTGCTCGTGCTTTTTCTCCTCGCTGTCCAGCCCGCGCAGTATGTGGAATATGTCCCCCTTCTCGCCGGTCTTCACTGCATTTTCATGTGTCTCCTCTTTTTTCGCCTCAGCCTGCGCGGCTGCCTGGGACGCCGGCACGCCCTGCACCTTGACGCCTCCTGTGGAGTTGAACCCCTGCTCGGTGAGCATGAGGTTCACCTTGCTCGAGCGCACATCGTAATCCATGAAGCTTTGCACCACCATCTTGTTTATGTGGTATGCAAGGTCCCCGCTCCTGATGTTAAGCTGCGACTGGAGCGCCTCAGGGTCCTTTGCCCCGCCTGCAAGCGCGTGCAGGAGCGCATTGTCAAGTGGCTCAATGGGCTCGGCGGCCTTCTTCTCCGCAAGCGTAAGTATTCCCATTCCTGCATCGGTGATCGTCACCTTGCTTATCCCGCCAAGCGAGGTCTCTATGTTGACGTAACCCTTGATCTTCACAGTGCCAAGCAAATTGGCGGTCTCAAAAAAGGAGGTGTTTATCGTGCTGCCAAAATTCTCCACAGAGGAGTTGGCGTCGATTCTCTTCAGGATGACCAAATCTAAGAAAGTTAGTTCGTTCATATTTTCCCCTGACGCTATCCTCTGATAACTTTTATATACTCTCCCTATGCCCGCCCTGCACGGCGGCAGCCCTCAAGAAAGACGGGCATACCTAGTTAAACATGCCCGCGCAATTCCCCCCTATACGGTGATGAAAATGGCGGCTAAAGACAAACTCACATTCCTCGGCGCAGCAGGCGAAGTCGGCAGGAGCAGCATCCTGGTTTCCTCGCAGAGCGACGAGATAATGCTGGACTGCGGGCTCAAGATACACACCGACACGCCCTATCCGGTGGAGTCGCCCGCGCAGCCGGACTTTGTCATCCTGTCTCACGCGCACCTGGACCACTCAGGCTTCACGCCCGCGCTTTACCGCCACCACACTCCCGAAATGATTTGCACGCCGGCAACCGCTGCGATGGCGGAGATAATAATTGACGATTCCATGCGCCTGATGGAAAAGCGCGGCGAGTTCCCCTACCGCCCTGCGCAGATAAAGCAGCTCCACCAGAACACCACGCTCCTTTCTTACAAGAAATGGTATGAAATCGGCGATTCATCGGTGACTCTCCACCAGGCAGGCCACATCCCCGGCGCATCATTCGTGGAAGTGGACACAGGCTCTTCGCGCATCGTATATACTGGCGACTTCAAGGGCGAGGAGACAAAGACCACCTTCGCATCCGAGCCGCCGCCTGCGCACCCTGACGCGCTCATAATAGAAAGCACTTACTCAGACCGCGACCACCCGCCCCGCAAGGACCTTGAGATCCAGATGAAGGCGCTGATAGACGAAACGCTCGGGCAGGGCGGGACAGTGCTTCTCCCGGCATTCGCAATCGGCAGGACCCAGGAGCTCATCAGGATAGTTCGCTCCATCAACCGCGACTGCGACGTCTGGCTCGACGGCATGGGCGCGCGCGTCTCCGAGACGCTCTCGCACCACTCGCACTACGTGAAGGACTTCAAGCGCTTCAAGAACGACTATGAAACATGCAAGCTCATCCACCACCCGAGCGAGCGCGGGAAAGTTCTCAAGCGCCCGGGCGTGATAATCGCAACCGCCGGCATGCTGCAAGGCGGGCCGGCGCTTGGCTACCTCCTCAAGATGACGCCGGAATCGCGCGCAATCTTCACAGGCTACTGCGTGGAGGACACCAACGGCTACAACCTCATCAACAAGGGATACGTGGAATACGACGGCGTGAAAATCAAGCCCAAGGCGCCATGGAGCTACCTGGACTTCTCCGCGCACGCAGGCAGGACGGAATTGTTCGAGCTGGTGGAAAAGCTCAAGCCGAAAAAAGTGTTCTGCATTCACGGCGACTCATGCCAGAAGTTCGCGGACGAGCTCGCGCTGGAAGGGTTCGATGCAACCGCGCCGGCGCTTGGCGACACGGTCGAGATTTAGCTTGCTTACTGGTTCGGGTTCTCGGGAATCAGCAGCCACGCAACAAGGTAGAGTATTATCCCTGCGAATCCCATGAGCACGAGAAGCACCAAAAGCAGGCGCACTATCACCGGGTCGACCTCGAAATACTCTGCGATGCCCCCGCACACGCCCGCAAGCATTTTGTTCTTTTTCGAGCGGTAAACGCGCTTGATGTCCTTTGATTCCTCTTTTGCCATGTTTTCACCGTCCGTTTCCCCCTTCAGATGCAAATTTAATAAATGCGTTTCTTTCACTCAAGCACGTTCATCATCGCATAGTCGATCGATGAGCGCTCGTCAGTATAAACCGTTCCTTCTTCCCAGCTTTCCACCGCCGTGCCGTTTCGCTTTATCTTCTCCAGAAACTCGCTGCCAAACGGCTTTGCCGATGCCACGAGTATGACATTTTGCGCTGCTTTTGAATTGTTGCTTGAAAGCAGGGCTATCTGAAATGGGAAATCCTCTCTCGCAGTGCTTGAGATCGAGCGGAAAACATCTGATTTCTCCCCTTCTGCTGCCGAGATGATGTTTATCGCCAGCAAGCCATCTCCCACTGACTTTTTGTATGCGGAAAAAGCCTCCTTTGTCGCCAAGTGCACGGGTATCGAGTATTTTGATGCAAACGCATCAATCAGAAGCGCGTCGTAAGAATTATCATCTGCAGACAACAGCTCCCGCGCATCCCCTATCTGCACCTTGAGGTTTTCCATCTCCGGCAATTCAAACTCCTGCCTCGCAGCCAAAAGAACTGCCGGGTCTATCTCATACGCAGTCACATTCGCGCCCAGCAGCGCAAAATGCTTCGCAAGCGTCCCTGCGCCAAGCCCGAGCATCGCAACCCTTTCCCCTGCCGTGCCGTTCAGGTAAGCATCCGTTGCATATGCCATCCTCTGAGTGTATGGCAAGGCAAGCGAGGCATTCCCCTTATTTATCATGCTGTGCGCGTCAGCATCCAGCATCAGAAGCTTAGTGCCATTGTTCTCGGCTATCCTGAAGTGGAAATACTCGCTGTCATATTCCCTAGTCACGCGGTAGCCATCTGGCATTGCAATGCTGGTTGCCTGCACAAATGAGAACAGCGAGGCAACCAGGATGGCAAGCACCACCACCTTGTCAATGTCCAGCTTCCAACTGGCAGACATGCTCAGCGCCCCGAAAACCGCTGCCGTGATGAATATGCCTGCCTTCGCGCCAATGAACGGCACAATGACATATGCCGACAGGAGCGCGCCTGCCAGGCTGCCCAGCGTGGAAATGGCATATATTTTCCCCGCGTCATTCCCCACGCTGTCCATTCCCCCGACATACTCGCGCAGGAAAATGGGCGTCAATGCCCCTGCGAAAAAGCACGGGGCAAAGAAAAGGAACGCCGAAAAGACAAACGGCCCTATTTTCGCGCCAAGCACCGCGCTTGCCAGCAGCGCGAAGTTGGAAAGGAAAAGCGAAACTGCAAGCGCCGCGCACGCATAAAGGAACATCCTGGACGCAGCTGCCATCCTGTCCTCGGAGTCTGCATGCTTCCCGCCGTAATAGTAGCCGAGCGCAAGCGCGACCAAGACAGTGCATATCTGCGCAGTCCACACGAATATCGACGTGCCGAACGCAGGCGCAAGCATGCGCGCGCCAGCAATCTCAAGCACAAGCACTGCTGCGCCGGAAATGAACGCAAGCGCCTCAATCAGGCGCCTGTTCCCCGGCTTGTTTTTGGATTCCATCAATCTCCCAGCGATGTTCATCCGTTGTCATTAATAATACATTTCTCCGGTGCCTTCTTATACTGTTTTGTTTCAACTAGTTTTTCACTACGCCCCCGTAGTTCAATGGATAGAATGAGGGCTTCCGAAGCCTTTGATCCGAGTTCGAATCTCGGCGGGGGCGTTTCGCTGTTGCTCAACGCCCCCGTCCCACCACTCGCTCTGGCTCGTGGCGGTCGGCGGGGGCGTGCGCTTTACTTTTTCTTCGACACGTTCAGCATCCCGGCGACTTTCTTGATGAGCGCGCGCTTTTTCTGGGAGTCCACCAGCACGTATTGCAGCACGTCCACGAAATTGTCCACAGGCACAATCTTGATTTTCCCGAGCAAGCCATTCGAGAGGTGGATGTCTTCCGCATTGCTTCTGGGCACCACAACCGCCTTCAGGCCTGCCTCAATGGCAGCCTCAGTCTTGCCTGTCACCCCGCCAACAGGCAGCACTTCTCCGCGAACGGACAGCGAGCCAGTCATGGCAATGTCCTGCCTTACTGGCACCCCCTCCATTGCGGAAATGATTGCAACCGCGATTGAAATGGAAGCAGAGTCTCCCTCCACGCCTTCATAAGTCTGCAGGAACTGCACGTGCATGTCGTATTGCGAAACATCCTTGCCAATGTGCTTCTTTATGATTGCAGAGACGTTCTCAACAGCCTCTTTCGCAATTTTCCCAAGCTTTCCAGTGGCAATAAGCTTGCCCTCTGCCTTTGAAGAGGCGGGCGTGACTTCCGCCACAATGGGCATTATCAGCCCTGCCATGGAGTCGCCAAGCACAGCCAGGCCGTTCACCTTGCCCACGCTTGAGCCTTCTGTCGCAAACACAGGATAATCCTTCCTGCTTTCCACAAAGCGCCTGCTCACCTGCTGCTCTATTGTCTGCGCAAGCCCGCGCGCCTTCATCACATGCTTATCGTCAACAAGCTTTGCGCCCTCTTCATTTGCAATATCGCCAGCTGCCCTCACCAGGCCTCCAAGCTCGCGCAGGTTCAAGGACAACCTCTTCTTCCTTCCCGCCTTCCTGCGCGCCTCGTCTATGATCTCCGCAACGGCAGCATGCGTGAAGTGCGGGATTTTCCCGTCCTTCCTCACTTCCTGCGCAACGAACTGCACATACCTGTCCTCGTTCTCGGGGGTGTCTGGCATGCTGTCCTGAACATAAATCTCATACCCGTTGCCCCTGATTCTCGAGCGCAAGGCAGGGTGCATCCCCTGCATGTCCATGTAATTGCCCGCAGCCACCAGCACGAAATCGCAAGGCACAGGCTCTGTCTTCACAATCGCGCCCGACGAGTTCTCGCTCTGGCCCGTGATGGAATATTTCTTCTCCTGCATGGCGGTGAGAAGCTCCTGCTGGCTCCGGATCTTAAGCGATGCAACTTCGTCGATGAAAAGCACTCCCTTGTTCGCGCGGTGCATCGCCCCGCTCTCCACGCGGAGGTGCGCAGGCGTGCCCATCCCGCCTGACTGTAGCGGGTCGTGCTTCACGTCCCCCAAAAGCGCGCCTGCCCTTGTGCCGGTTGCGTCCACGAACGGCGCGTTCTTCTTCCCTGAATTGTCCACGATGAGCTTGGGGTCGTTGTAGTCGAATGCGCCTATCCCCATGCGCTTGCCGAATGTGTTGGTGAACCTGTAAAGCAAATACATCACGCCTATTGCCACGAGCACCGCAAGCACGAACCACTTGTTGTCGTTGTTGAGCGAGCCTGTCGCATAAAAGAAAATTATCGCCGCGACCATGATGAAAAGGAACATCATCCCGCCCGAGCCACCGCGCGACTGCGCTGCGTTCTCGCGGTTCTTCATTGACTGCTGGAGCATCCTTCCCTGCCCCAGTTCCTCCTCCTCCCGCTCCTTCTTGCTCACTTTCACCTTCTGCTCGCCGGAAAACCTGGCAAACGCGAGCTTCATCTGCCTGAATGACGAATACATCTGGAAAAGCCCGGGGTCCTTCTTTATCTCATCCTCGCTCGGGTAGGTCTTCACCGTCTTCACAATCGGGCGGTTCTCGTCATTAGGGTTCGGGTAGACAAGCACATCCTCCAGCGCGGTGGCGGGCATGAGCTCCGCCATTGCCTGCGCAAGCATGGACTTTCCCGTGCCAGGCGTGCCTATCATGAGCACGTTCCTCTTCTGCACCGCCGCCTTCTTGACAAGCTTCACAGCCTCGTCCTGCCCAAGCACCTGGTCGATGAGCTTTGCCGGGATGGGAATCTCTTCAGTGGTTGTAAACTTGCGCATATTTTTCACCCTAATCTTGTTTCGGCTACTGCCCTGCTCCCACGATTGCAGCTGCCTCGAGCTTGAGCGCTGTTATCCTTCCGTCAATATATGGAATGAACTTTGCCTTTGCATTGTCGCAGTCCGTAATCCCCTGGCAGTTCTTCACATTCAGCCAAAGCGACCGAAGCGCGCTGTCGTTGAGCGAATCCACCTGGGTGTCGATTTTCTTGAGCCTCACAGTGTTGGGAAGCTTGCCCGGTCCGTAAGCTTCCAGGTAATATTCCTCTGCCAAATCATACTGCTCCGCAATGGCTATCTTTGCCCTTGCCTTTGCAAGCACCGCCGCCTCTGCGCGCAGCGCCTCGTTTTCCTGCTCCCGCACTGTCAAAAGAGTCTCGAGCGACTGCTTCTCCCCGGTGCATGTGGAAAGCCTTGCGTTTGCCAGGCTCGTCCTTGACGCCTCGTCGGAAAGCGCAGCGGCAGAATCGTTCTTCGCCTTGCTGCACGAAGCTGACAGCGAATCATACTTCTCCTGCGGCACGCCGCTTCCGGCGCATCCGAACAGAAGGGCAAGCGACACTATCGCTATGAGGGCAATGTTGGCATTCATGTTTGGCATTTCTCCCCACCCCTTTTTATATCTAGCCCAATGGCATCAGCGTTGTGTGTCAATATCTTCCTAACAGTGTCAACATCATATTAACATTTATTAACCTTTGTTAATAAGAAGTTAACAGTTAAGGATGCGAGGATGATGGCATGGCGCAAAAACCAAAAGCAGAAATGGTGGCGGCAAGGAAAGAGGCAACCCCCAATGAGGAGCTTGTCGAGCTTTGCAGGAAGATGCGCCTGATGTCAGAGCGCGACACAGACGCCACCCTTCCGCAGGTGCTGCGCGTCATGATGGTGCACTCGCGCGGCCAGCCAGTGGGCGGCTCGGAGCTTTCCGAGCTTTCAGGCATCAATAGGATTACTATTATACATCACATGAAGCGCCTTGAAGGCGCAGGCTTTGTGAAGCGCGAGGAGGGCAAGTACATACTGCGCGTGCGCTCCGCCGAGGACATGATACTGGAGTTCCGCAAGGAAATGGAGCGCAACTTCGCGGAAATGGACGAGATGGCGCGCGAATTCGACGAGCAGTTCGCGCAGATGGAGCATGCGTTCGACGAGCAGTTCAAAAAGCGCAGAAGACTTCCCTGAAAGTGATTCTTATGGACAAAGACAAACCCCACACCGAGCCATCTGCAAAGCCGGAAGGGCAGAAAGCGCCTGCCCCTGAAAAAAAGCACGCAGCCGCGCAAGCGCCTGCGGGCGAGGGCGCTTCCGGGCAAAAGCAGGATGCGCCATCTGAAATGACTCAAGCTGAAATCGAGCAGGCATTTGCCGAGCTGACGGAGAGGCTGCTCCGCCTCACCGCCGAGTTTGACAATTACAAGAAGAGGACGGCAAAGGAAAAGGAGGCGCTCGCGCTCCAATCGGAGGCGCGCCTCATGCTCCGCATGCTTCCAAATTACGAAGAACTTGGCTTGGCCGAGAAGGAAGTCGCAAAGCTTCCGGACGGCGAGGCGAGGAAAGGCACGCTGATGGTGCTTGCCAAGCTAAGAAAATCATTCGAAAGCGACGGGCTGATGCCCATGCAGCTTGAGGGCGAGAAGTACGACCCCTTCAGGCACGAAGTCGCTCTTCGCGAGGAATCTGACGCGCCTGAGGGCGCCATTGTGCGCGTGATAAAGCAGGGCTACTTGTACAAGGGCGCAGTGCTCCAGCACGCAATCGTGTCGGTGTCGTCCGGAAAGAAAGCCGAAGAAAAGAAAGCTGAAAAGCCAGGTAAAATTGAGGAAGAAACCAATGAGGGGTAAATATGGACCATAAGATATGCATTATACAATCTGCAGCAATTGCGTTTGCAGCAGTTATCACAACTATTGGCACATTCTTCATGGCATCTGCACTTGTACCAGTCATTGCACCATTTGATTCAAGATTCAACATCAGTGTTTCGGATATAACTCAAGTATTGGCTACATGTTATGTTGCATTTGCCATTTTTGTTTGGGCTGGAGCTAAAAATACGACTGAACTGAAAATTATAAAGAAAAAGAGAAGGTGAGACTATGAACGGATATACTATTGTACATCTCGAAGCCGACCAAACGGCTGCTGCGGACAGCGTTTTGCAGCACTTCAACGAGTACATGAACACGCGCACGCACGCGCCGTCATTCGTGACCGAGCGCGACGGGTATTTCCGCGTGGAATACAATGAGAAAGTGGCGGCAAGCTCGGCAGCCATCGAGACATTCGGCAATTTCCTTGTCTCCTCCGGCTACTGGATAAATGGAATCTCGACGGCAAAAAGCGCAGATGGCGCGCAAGGCACAGAAGTGCGCTTTTCGAGAGAGACTGGAAAGGAAGAAAGCGTGGTGCTCTCCACGCTCAATGTATACTAATTCAACACAAAAGGTGAGGCATATGGCAAAAATAATCGGAATTGACCTGGGAACTTCGAACTCCGCGGCAGCAGTGATGGAAGGCGGCCGCGCGGCAATACTGCCTTCGGCAGAAGGCGCCACGCAGTACGGCAAGGCATTCCCCTCCTACGTGGCATTCACGAAAGAAGGGCTGAAGCTTGTGGGCGAGCCTGCGCGCAGGCAGGCAATTGCCAACACAGACGGCACATTCTCGGCATTCAAGCGCAAGATGGGCACGGACTTCAAGTACAATGCATTCGGCAAGGAGTACCGCCCGCAGGAGCTTTCCGCTTTCCTTCTCCAGAAAATAAAGCACGACGCCGAGATGTTCCTTGGCGACAAGGTGGAAAAGGCAGTCATAACGGTGCCTGCCTACTTTGACGACAACCAGCGCCAGGCAACCAAGGACGCAGGCGCAATCGCAGGGCTTGAAGTGGTGAGGATAATCAACGAGCCAACAGCGGCAGCGCTTGCATACGGGCTTGACAAGGCGGACAAGGACCAAAAGATAGTGGTCTTTGACCTTGGAGGCGGCACGCTCGACGTGACAATAATGGACTTCGGCAAGGGAGTTTTCGAGGTGAAAAGCACGTCTGGCGACACTGCGCTTGGCGGCACCGACATGGACAATGCAATAGTGGACCACTTGGCAGGCGTATTCCTGCGCGAGAGCGGCATTGACGTGCAATCCGACAAGCAGGCAATGCAGAGGCTCCGCGATGCAGGCGAAAAGGCGAAGATAGAGCTTTCCACATTGCTTGAAAGCGACATCAACCTTCCTTTCCTGTCTGCGGACAAAACCGGCCCCAAGCACTTTGCCTACAAGCTCACGCGCGCAAAGCTTGAGGAGATTGTGGAGCCCATAGTGAACCGCTGCAAAGTGCCTGTGCAGCGCGCCCTTTCAGACTCCAAGCTATCGCCAACGCAGATTGACAAATTGATAATGGTGGGCGGGCCCACCCGCATGCCAATCGTGCAGCGCTTCGTGGAAGGAATATTCGGCAAGAAAGTGGAGCGTGGCGTGGACCCCATGGAATGCGTGGCAATGGGCGCAGCCATACAGGCAGGCGTCATCTCAGGCGACGTGAAGGACATATTGCTGCTTGACGTCACGCCCCTGTCGCTTGGCATAGAAACGGCCGGCGGCGTTTTCACCAAGCTGATAGAAAGGAACACCACCATTCCCACTAAGAAGTCGCAGATATTCTCAACAGCCGCGGACATGCAAACCTCTGTGGATGTGCATGTCCTTCAGGGCGAGCGGGCGATGGCGCGAGACAACGTGGAGCTTGGAAAGTTCAATCTCATGGGCATCCCCCCTGCGCCGCGCGGCATGCCTCAGATAGAGGTGTCGTTCGACATCGACGCAAACGGCATCATCCATGTGACTGCAAAGGACATGGGGACGGGCAAGGAGCAGAAGATGCAAATCATGGCCCCGCACAAGATGGACAAGAGCGAAATCGAGAAGAAAATGCACGAGGCGGAGGAATTCGCGGAGACCGACAAGCGCCTGAAAGAGGAGGCCGAGCTGAAAAACGAGGCAGAGGCGCTGGTCTACACAAGCGAAAAGACAATTGCCGACCTTGGCGACAAGCTGGACAAGTCCCACGTGGACAAGGTGCGCGAGGCTGCAAAGGAAGTGAAGGACATCCTTCCCAAGAACGACATGGCAGCGCTGAAAGCAGCGGTTGACAAGCTGAAAAAAGTGCTGCAGGACGCAGGCGCCTCCATCTACAAGGGGCAGGGCGCAGGCGGTCCAGGGACTGGCGGCCCCGGAGGGGCGGGCGGTGCGCCTGGCGATGACGGGCCAACTGGCTATGGGCCACAGGGCGGCAGCGGGCAGGGCAACCCTGGCGGGAGTGGGAATGTTTATGATGCCGACTATAAGAAAGTATAATTGGATGATTTCTTGAACCCAAGCCAAAAACTATTCCTCGCATGCGGCTTCATAGGCGCAGTTGCAGGCATCTTCGCATTCGCAGCAGCAGGGGCATTATTTCCACAAAGCAATGCCGACGTTTTCCGCGAGTTTTATGCAGCCGAAGTTGCAGTGAGCATAAGCCCCTCCGACTACTTGTACGGGCTGCGAACAGGCAAGTCGCCAGGCATACTGGTGGACCTCCGCACGCCCCAGGAATACGCACAGGGGCACATGGTAACGGCAGTGAACATCCCGGCAGGGCAGATGGACGAGGCGCAGCTTCTCGCAGCATTTGCCAAGCTCCCCAAAAATTCAACCGCAATCAGCTACTGCTACAGCAGCTACTGCATGCTTTCGCGCAGCGTGGGGCTCGCGCTTGCAAATAACAACGTCCACGCCAAGCACCTCACGGCAGGCTGGCTTGAAATCGCGCGCGACTACGGCGACTTTGTGATAAACGGAACCGCGCCAGGCACGCTTTCAGCCGACCAGAAAATAAACCCGTTCGCCTGCGACCCTGCGCTTGGCGGGGAATTCGGGTGCTGATCATTTTTATATCTTTCCACTAAGAATAACTTTATGCGACAAGCACTGCTGCCTTTCTGCAATTCAGCCAAACCGCGCCATGCTTCTCAAGGCAGATTCTTCAGAAAAATCAGGCAGTCTGTTTTCTATGCAAAATACTCGACGTGCATCTCTATCGTAAAGGCGTTATGCTGGTGCATCCCTCTGGTCCTTCCGGCATTTGCGTGCCGGAGCAATGCTGAACAGGCAAAGATGGACACCAAGGCGCTCCTTGCGAGCCTTACGGTAAACGGCTGGGTCGCGGAGATAAACATCCCCGCAAGCGAACCTTTCTGTTTCTTGCTTTCCAATGGCAAGGACAGCATAGGCGGTTTCTCGGATACGCCTTCCATCAGTGACTTCCGCCCGTCCTACTTGTCCGTTCTCCTCAGCCCGGCAGCCCCCAACAAGCTTACCCTAAAATGCTATCTATCCGTCCTCGACCCATTCGACGGCAAAAAACCGTTTTATGCCGCTGACACTATAATCTACCTCCGTGCGCACAAGGTTGACACTGTGGGGAACGTGGTCGTTTTCTATGAGATGTCCATGGATAAGGGCAAAGCCTCTTTGGCGATAGGGGAATATTCTGCCGTGCCCGTGCATAGGGCGTATAGGCGGCTTGCGTTCCTTGGCGCCATGCCCATGGATTTCTCCGGGGGAGGCGCGGCATTCCGCCCGTCAGACAGCACATCCTACATTCCAATCCCCAAGGCTGCAGATACCCTGGATTTCCGGGTAGGCGTTTTCCACGAGTCAGCGCATGATTTTTTTGAAACTGCAATCGACCCGCAAGCCAAAAAGAGGGTGGGCAACGCATATAGGCTGCTTTATGAAGGCAAATGGGCGGATCGCTCCACAATGGTGCGCCTATTCAAAGAGTCGTATTATCTCAAGACAGACTCAAGGTTCGGGCACCCAGATGACAGCGAAAGCGAATTTTTCGCAAGCGCCAGCGCGCTGATGCGCTTTTTCCCGGAGCTGCTCGGGCAGAATATCCTCAAGCTCGAAAAAACCGACAAAAAGCAGGCAGATATGGCGAGGCACGCCTGCAACGCGGTGCGGACGTCATACGGGGCAAGCAGCCCGTTTGCAAAATAAGCGCTTGCAGTATTTTCACTTCGCCACCACGAGGTTGGTCATCCCGCGCCTTTTCCTCTCAAGCAATCCCTTCTGCTCAAGCTTATCAAGCACGCGCGACACCTTCACTTTTGAGAAGCCGGTCTTTTTCATGATGTCTGACTGGTAAACAGATCCGTTCCCTTCGTTGATGAATGCGACCACGCGCGATTCGTCGGAATCAAGCTCATTCGAGGCAATCTTGCGCTTCTTTGCTCCTGCCTGTCTTATTTCAGGTGCAGTGGGCATTGGTTCCGCGGGCTTTGCAAAATAGGCGCTGTAGCCCAGCCACCCTGCAAGCATTGCAATCACAATGACAAGCGCGGCAATCACCACATTCTGCGTCTCCACAATCTTCGCGTGCGGGCAGACGCTGGCATCCTCGCTGCAGCTTCCAGCAGCCAGGTCGTTGAGTGTGCGGTTGTAGAAGAACACTGCCGTAACGAAGAGAATGAGGAGTACTGCAATCACGCCAACAAGCGTTTTATTGTCTGATATGCCCATGTTTCACACTTGAAACTAGTTTCAAGGGTATATTAATTAAGCGTTGCTGTTGCGGCATAGATTGCGGGCCGCAGGGCAGCTGCTCCACAAGCGAGTAGGCTGTTTTAAAGTGCTGCGGCGCGCCCAATTTCAGGTGTAGGTGAAAAAATATGGCAAAAATGTCACTCAATGTAAAGGGCATGCACTGCCCGTCATGCGAGAAGCTGCTGCAAATGGACATCGGCGACATTGCAGGTGTCAAGTCCGTAAAAGCCGACTGGAAAAGCGGCACAGTGGAAGTCGATGGGGACAAGATAGATTCTGGCAAGGTGAAGAAGGCAATACAGGACAACGGATACAAAGTATAGGTGTTGACATGAAAACCGAAAAAATAGCAATAAGCGGAATGACTTGCGAGTCATGCGAGAAGCTCATCACGCACGCAGTGGAAAAAACAGGCGCAAGCGTGAAAGAGATAAGCGCCAGCAAGGGCTTTGCAGTAATAGAGTATGATGGCGACAAGTCTGCCGTAGAAGCTGCGATAGAACAGGCAGGCTATTCTCTCGACGAGCTTCCGCCAAGCACCCCACTGGAGCAGCAGCTCTCTGCATTCATCAGCGACTTCATTGCAGGGAAGCCCGCAACAAAAGTAATCCGTGCGTGCTTCATATATTCAATTGCAACATTTTTCATCCTCTGCGCCGCGCTTTATTTCATATTCGGCACACCAAACAAATACGCGCTTTACATGGTCTACTCGGCTCTTTCGGCTGTGGCAGTGGGCGGTGCAATCGCGCTTGCGCGCGCATACAAGTCGCACTTCAACTGCATGGAAGGCATGATGGTGGGTATGACGGTGGGCATGTCAGCAGGCTTCCTATTCGGCGCCATAGTGGGCGCCACCAACGGGATGTTTGTGGGCAGCGTATTTGGCATGCTGCTCGGCATGGCGCTTGGCTACTATGTAGGGAAAGCATGCGGCATAATGGGTGCAATGGAAGGGCTTATGGCGGGCGTGATGGGCGGGACAATGGGCGCAATGCTCACAGTGATGATGCAGTTTGACAACCTTGACATTTTCATGCCCATATTCGTGCTTTCCAACCTGCTGGTGCTTGCAGGCCTGAAATACATGATATATTATTATGCAGGGAAGCGTGGCGAGGTAAAGTTCTCCTCCCCGGTCAATTTCTTTGCGCTGGCGCTGCTGCTCGCCGCGCTTACTGTAGCAGTAATACTGTACGCTCCGCATTCGGCCAGCACAATAGTATATTGAGGTGTTGTTATGGAAACTGAAAAAATATTCTGGGCATTGGTCGTGGTGGCGGCAGCAGGCATGCTTGCATTCGCGGCATTTGGCGCATTCGTGTCGCCAGTCTACGCTCAAAGCCAGCTCCAGGGCATGTCCTGCGGCGGCGCGAATGCAGCGCAGCTGGCAGCTCCCGCCCCTGCGCAGGCAGGCGGCGCGCTTGCAGAGGTGAAAAACGGCGTGCAGGAAGTAACGCTCACCGTGCAGGGCGGCAACTATTATCCAAACCCTGTCCGCGTGAAAAAAGGCATCCCGGTAAGGCTGGTTGCAGACATGAGCACGTTCTTTGGCTGCTCAAGAAGCATAATATTGCCTGACTTCGGCGTGAGCAAGACAGTGAGCGCAGGCGACAACGTGATAGAATTCACTCCTGACAAATCCGGCACCTTCAGCTTCTCCTGCTCCATGGGCATGTACCGCGGCACATTGGTGGTGGAAGAGGCCGACGGAACAGTGGCGGCAACCACTGGAACCGCGCCAAAAGCATCTGCGGGCTCGTGCGGAGGCTCAGGCGGCTGCGGATGCGGCGGGGCAAGGCAATAGCGATTTTCACGGATGAATGGCTGGCCACGCGGCAAGCAAGGGGGATTAGGATGAAAAAAGAGGACTTCACCATAAACGGCATGCACTGCGCCAGCTGCGCCGCCTTAATCACGCGCGGCGTGTCCAAGCTGCCGGGCGTGAAAAGCGCCAATGTCAACTACGCAGCAGCGCGCGCGCAGGTGGAATACGATGACTCCCAGCTAAGCGATGAAAAAATAATCGAGCGGATAAAATCCTTGGGCTACTCTGCTTCGGCGGGCTTTGACGCACAGCGCGAGAAAAAGGAGCGCGCGCATGAAATATCCGACCTCAAGCTCAAGCTTGTTGCAGGCGCCATCCTCGCCATCCCTTCGGTCGCATTGGGCATGTTCCTGATGGACTTTCCCTACCGCATGCTGCTTCTCTTCCTGCTTGCCACGCCGGTGCAATTCGTCATTGGCGCAGACTTTTACCGCGGCGCATTCGCGGCGGCGCGCAACAGGACAGCTTCAATGGACACCCTCATCGCTGTTGGCACCAGCGCAGCTTACTTCTACTCGCTTGCCGCGCTCTTCGGGCTGGTGACTGAGCAGTATTTCGAGGTGTCGGCATCGCTCATCACGCTAGTCATTCTAGGCAAATATTTAGAGGCAGTGGCAAAGGGGCGGACCAGCGAGGCAATAAAGAAGCTCATGGACCTCTCGCCAAAGCTCGCGCATGTCATCCGCAATGGCAAGGAGCTTGAAATCCCGTCGTCCGAGGTGATTGTGGGCGACTTCGTCGTGGTCAAGCCAGGCGAGCGCATACCTGTGGACGGCATTGTGACGGAAGGAAATTCCGCGGTGGACGAGTCATTGGTGACTGGCGAATCAATCCCTGTTGAAAAGGCAAAAGGAAGTCTTGTGATTGCCGGCTCGATAAACAAGCACGGCTCATTCACATTCAAGGCGTCCAAAGTCGGCGCGGAAACCACGCTTGCGCGCATTGTGAAATTGGTGGAAGAGGCGCAGGGCAGCCGCGCCCCAATCCAGCGCTTCGCAGACACGGTGAGCGCGTATTTCGTGCCCGTCGTAATAGTAATTGCAGCTCTCACATTCGCCTACTGGTACTTCATTGCAGCGCAGGCATTCTCATTTGCGCTCATACTGGCAGTTTCCGTGCTTGTGATTGCCTGCCCCTGCGCGCTCGGGCTTGCCACTCCCACCACGATAATGGTGGGCACGGGCATTGGCGCGCAGAAAGGCATACTCATCAAGAATGCAGAGTCCCTTGAGACAATGCACAAGATAAACGCGGTGATTTTCGACAAGACAGGCACCATTACACAGGGCAAGCCAAAAGTGACTGACGTGGTGCCTCTCCTGAAAGTCTCGCCTGACACCTTGCTTTTCATTGCTGCATCGCTTGAAAAGCCGTCCGAGCACCCTCTTGCGGATGCAATAGTGAACGAGGCAAAGGCCCGCGGCATAAAGCTTTCGAAAGTAAGCGCGTTCAAGGCGCACGCGGGCAAGGGCGTGAGCGGAAAAATAGGCGCTGCCACATATACTATAGGCAGCTTCAGGATGCATGGGGAAATCAGCGGCGCCGCGCAATCAGCTGCGCAGATGCTCGAATCCCAGGGCAAGACCGCGATGTTTGTCGGCAAGGGCAAGCAGATGCTGGGCATCATCGCGGTTGCCGACGAGGTCAAGCCAACTTCCGTCGCAGCAGTTTCCGACCTCAAAAAGCTTGGCATTGAAAGCTATCTTCTCACGGGCGACAATGAGCTTACTGCCAAGGCGATTGCGAAACAAGCCGGCATAGGCTCCTATTTTGCGCGCGTGCTGCCTGGAGAGAAGGCAGACTATGTGCGCAAGCTCCAGGCAAAAGGCAAGCACGTTGCCATGGTGGGCGACGGCGTGAACGACGCGCCGGCGCTCGCGCAGGCGGACATCGGCATCGCAATGGGCTCAGGCACTGACGTTGCCATGGAATCCGGCAGCATCGTTCTCATGCGCTCCGACCCCCAGGACGTTGCGCGCGCCATCAAGCTTGGCAGGGCGACCATGGGCAAGATACGCCAGAACATGTTCTGGGCGCTAATATACAATATAGTGGGCATCCCGATTGCAGCCGGCCTGCTTTACTCGAGCAACGGCATCCTTCTCTCGCCCATAATGGCTGGCGGGGCAATGGCGCTCTCGTCAGTGTCAGTTGTGACTAATGCGCTCACGCTCAAGTGGATAAAATTATAGGTGGTTTTGATGGGCATAATGGCTTTCATAACGGAAAATAAGTACCCTGCAATCTTCGCGCTCGCAGTGATGCTGCTGGGCACAGGAGCTTACTTCGCATACGGCGGAAGCTCGGGCATGGGAAAGTCCGACGCATCCTTCTACACGGATGCGGAGTACAAGGCAGGCATTGCGTCTGACGGGAACCTGAAGGTTTTTGCCCTTGTCCCCAACAACGCGCTTGCCCGGCTTTCGGCAGCCGAAGGCAATTCCGTGCCTGAGGAAAACAGCATGGTGATTGGCGCTTCAGAGGCGGCGATGATGCGCGGCGAATCGCTATTCTCAAAGCCAGGCGACACGCTTTCCGGCTTTTTCGGCATCAACACCAAAATTGAGGGCATACTTGGCAAGGCAGGCGCGCCTTTGGACATGTTCCATTTCCTTTCAAAGTCCCAGTTTGACAGGATAAACGGAAGCAAAACAATTTTCGCGCGTGCCAAGGATGGCGTGCCCAAGCTATTCATGGCATACGACGAGAATTCGCCGCTGAAGCTGAAAATCGCAGAGGGCAGTATGGGCAACTTCAAGGCAAGGGACGTTTCCGGCAAACTCGTATATCCCGTGGCAATCGGCGCGGATGAGGCCGCAATGATGCGCTCTGAAAAGCTCTTTTCCAAGCCAGGAGACCAGATAAGCGACTTTTTCGGCAAAGACATCGTGGTTGCCGCAGTCCTTGAAAAGACAAACACTCCCCTTGACATGATGCACATTGTTCCAGCCGGCTTCGAGTACAATTAAGGTGGTAAAATGGACTCAACAAAATACGCATTTGCATTCATCGCGCTTGTGGCAGTTGCATTCGCAGCTTTCATAATGATGGGCGGCGGCACAAACGCGCAGCAGGACATCAGCGCGCACGCGATTGACGAAAGTGCCTTGCCCACCTATGAGCCCCCGCAGCAAAGCGGAACAGGCGCACAGACTGGCAACACAACTTCTCCTGGCACGCAAGCTGGTGCGGCAACGCAAGAGGTTTCCCTCACCGCAACCTCGCGCGGCTATGACAAGACAGAAATTCGCGTGAAAGCAGGCGTGCCGGTGCACTTCACATTCACTGCGAACAACGCAGGCTGCTGCGCGCAGCTTCTCATCGACAGGGTGGGCGTGCAGCTAATCTCGCGAAACGGAGCGGCAGTGGATGCCACATTCACGCCTCCAACGCCGGGCAACTATCCCTACCACTGCGGAATGAACATGTGCCGCGGCGTGCTGGTGGCGGAATGAATTTAAACTCGTCTTACCAGAAACTAAAACATGGCTTCAAAGATGGTGCCAAATCCATATACTAAAGCAGAAGCTTTCGAACTAATCTCAAGATTGAAAAAAAATGACGAACTGATTCCATTCTTCAATGCAGTGATTGACGGCAAGGCGCCGCAGTATTTTCTCAACAGGCTGAAAATGTTCAAGGGCTACCGGGACGACCTTCCGCGCGGAAAGCTCAAGGCCGGGGATAACGCGAAATGCCGCGGGAATACCATTGCCAGAATCAGGGGCGACCTCGAGGCTCTTCTTGAGCAAGGCTTGGTAAAAGACGATGGCATTCTGGCTGCAATAGAGGAATATCGGCGCCACGAATGGAAATGCGGCAAGCCGTATATCGGAATGGGCAACGAATTGCGCACCACGCCCGAGGAGATAAAGTTCATCAACAGCACGCTTGACGCCGTGATAGGCTACTTGGAGCGCGAGTACAAGCTCGAATCGCCCAGGTATTTTCTTGAGAGGCTCCAGTACTTCAAGCTGAACCATAGCGACGAGCTTCCTGCCAACATTGTATCTGGCGCCCGCCGGAGTTACGAAGGAAAGCTCCCTCTCAAGGGGTCTACAACCTGCATCATAGGGATTAGGGCATGCCTTGAGAACATGATAATCCAAAACGTCATCAAAAATCCGGGCGTGCTTGCCACAGCTGAAAACTTTATCCATTACGAATGGAATGCCACAAAATCTAACCCGGATGGATTGCACCTGCGAACCAGCCCAGAAGAAATCGCGCGCATAAACCGCACTCTTGACATATTGATGGACTACTTGAAAGCAACGTACAATCTTCAATAGCGTGGCGCGCTGGTTGCGGAGTGAGCCGGAAAATCAGTTGCTCAGGCGCTCTTTCAATATCTTCCGAAGGTTGCCTGCGGTGATGCCGTCCTGTGCGCTTTCTGAAAATGCTGCCGAGGTCGTCGGCGGCACAAACGCCATTTCAAAAAGCCCGCGCGCATCATGCATCATAAGCTTCATCCCAATATTCACAAGCATCGCATGCTGGCTGGCTGCAAGCTTGCTGCCCGGGTCAAGGGCAATCGCAGCTTCAACATGCTCAAGCGCCCTGTCAAGATAGGCAAGCCACGACTTTTCCGGCTCGCCTTGCTTGTGGCTTGCCATGAAAAGGTCCATGTTTATCGTGGCCATTGTGCAGTGCAGCCTCGCCCTCCCTGCATCAGTGCCTGGCTCGCCAAGCTTTTCGCCGCAAATCCCAAGCGCATGATTCCAGTCTTCCTTGGCATGCTTCAGCAGCCCGTACTCTTCCTTGTCCGCAATGCCGCTCCATGCCGAGCCCCGCACAATATAGGCAATCTCCAATCTAGGCATGCTTTGGACAATCCTGTCAAGCAGGGGCAAGGCGTTGCGGAACTTTCCCCGTTCCATGAGGCCAATTGCCTTGTCCATTGCTTTGCCTTCGTCAAAACTGCGGTATGTTGCCACATGTTCACCAATAAAATGTTAGTAAAAGAGTTTAAAAATGTATTTTATATTTTAGTGGCGTGGTGAAAACGGACATTACCTGTTAACATCGTATTAACATTTATATACTTTAAGGCATCCATATCCATATCAAACTCACGAGAGGCAAGACCATGGCTGAAAAGCGCGATTATTATGAAATCCTAGGCGTTGCGCGCAATGCTACGAAAGACCAGCTCAAGGACGCCTACCGCACGCTTGCAATGAAGTACCACCCCGACAAGAATAAAGATGCAGGCGCGGAAGACCGCTTCAAGGAAATCTCCGAGGCATACGCAGCGCTTTCGGACGACGAGAAGCGCGCGGCTTACGACCAGTACGGGCATTCGGGCTTTGACCAGCGCTACTCGCAGGAGGACATCTTCAGGAATGCGAACTTCGAGGATATTTTCCGGGGCTCAGGCTTCTCATTCGGGGGCGGCTCGCCGTTCGAGGACATGATTTTCTCCTCCATGTTCGGTTCCGCGCCAAGGCGCAGCCGGGGCAAGGGCGCGGATTTGCGCTACGACCTCCACATCACGCTCGAGGAAGCCGCGCACGGCGTCTCAAAGGAGCTTGCATTCAGGCGCAACAAGAAATGCAGCGCGTGCAAGGGCAGCGGCGCAGAGCCAGGCAGCAAGGTTGCATCCTGCGCAAAGTGCGGAGGGCAGGGGCAAGTGAGGACGGTGCGCCGCATGGGCGCATTCGGGAGCTTCACATCAGTTGGCATCTGCCCCGCATGCAACGGCAAGGGCGCGCGCCCCTCCAAGGCATGCAGAAAATGCGAAGGAAGCGGCGCGGAGATTGCTTCTGAAAAATTCTCGGTCGACATCCCGGCTGGGGTGGACACAGGCTCGCAGCTCCGATTGGAAGGCCTGGGCGAGCACGGCCCCAATTCAGATGGCGACCTTTACGTGTTTGTCTCGGTAAAGACGCACCCGGTTTTCAGGCGCGAGGGCGACGACATCCACATGGATACGCAAATCGGATTTTCGCAATCGGCGCTTGGCGCAGAAATAGAGGTTCCCACTCTTTCAGGCAAGGCAAAGTTCACCATTCCCGCAGGCACGCAGACCGGCACTGTTTTCCGCCTGAAAGGCGAAGGCATGCCGCACGTGCGCGGGCGGGGCAAGGGCGACCAGCTCATCAGGGTAACGGTCCGCACGCCCACCAACTTGTCGGACAAGCAGAAAAAAGCGCTTGCAGAGCTTGGCGATGGCGAATTCAAGAAAGGAGCCTTCGACGGGATGTTTAGGTAGCTGCCATTTCCTTTTTTACCTTTCCTGTCAAATTCACGCTCATGGCAGATGAAAAAAACGATGACGAGGCGAAAAAGTCCCTCCACTGGTCCGAGCTCCTTGCGCAGAGGATAATCGCCGAGAAGCGCGAGCCATACGTCATCTCGGGCGGAATGACCACGTCCGGCCCCACGCACTTGGGCACGGTGTGCGAATTCCTCTTCCCCCAGGCAATAGTGGATTCTCTCCGCTATGCCGAAAAGGAGGCAAAATACTATTTCGTTGCCGACATTTTTGACGCATTTGACGGCGTGCCCTCTGTTTTCGAGCAGTACCGCGCGGTGCTCGAGCCCCACCTGGGCAAGCCCCTCACCGAGGTGCCCGACCCAACCGGCAAGACAGCATCGTTTGGCGACTACTTCCTTGCGGACGCAAAAGCCGCAATGGACAAGTTCGGCGTCAAGCCTGAAATAGTGCGCGCGACCGACCTGTATGAAAAAGGCGCAATGGACAAGTACGCCAAGCTCTTCCTCAAGAACGAGGCTAAAGTGCGAGAGGTAGTGGCAAAGTCCTCGCTGCGCGATGCGTTGCCCACTTGGTGGTCGCCCATCATGCCAGTGTGCGAGAAATGCGGGAAAATCGCCACCACGCGCGTGATTTCCCACGACGGCGAAAGCTACGAATACTCATGCGACCGCGACGTGAAATACACCAAGGGCTGCGGCTACACTGGCAAGGCGAAAATATCCGACCACAAGTACAAGCTCACCTGGCGCCTCCACTGGCCTGCGTGGCAGGACCATTTCAACACCGCTGCGGAAGGCGGAGGGGTGGACCACTTCACGCGCGGAGGCAGCCGCGACACGCTCGAGGCAATTTTCAAGGAATTCTTCAAGAAAGAGCCTGCAATCGGCTACAAGTTCGGCTTCATTCTCTTCGAAGGAAAGAAATACAGCAAGAGCAAGGGCACAGGCATGGGCGTAAAGGAGCTCATGGAGCTCATCCCGGCTGAAGTGCTCAAGTACATGCTCCTCAAGCCCGACATACAGGAGAACGTGGACATCAACCCCACGCCCATAAACGTGCTGCGCGCAATCGAGGACTATGAAAAGGCGCTCGCATTCATCTCGTCCGGCAAGCTCGACTCGCTTTCGCGCGCGGACAGGAAGCGCGCGCTTGCTGCCAAGCTGTCCTCCGAAGGCGCTTCCGAGGGCAGGGGCTGGAAAACGCCTTTCATCGACCTTATACTCTACAGGAACCTCCAGTGGAGCTGGGACCAGATAGTGCAGGCAACCGGCGATGCATCCGCCGTGGTGAAGCTCCAGCCTTACATCGAGGCATGGGAGAAAAAGGGCTTCATGCCCGATGAATACGCATTCGCCTACAAGCCGCAGAAAGCATCTGAAAACGCAGCCGAGTTTTTCAAAAAGCTTGCGCCTGGCATGCCTGCCCTTGACATACACAACCTTGCATTTGATGTTGCAAAGGAACGGAATGTCCCTCCTGCAAAGATGTTCGAGGAATGCTATCTCACGCTTTTAGGCAAGCCGCGCGGGCCCAAGCTCGGGAAGCTCGTGGAGGCAATCGGGATAGAAAGAGTGAAGAAGGACGTTCTTTGATTTCCAAGGCGTTTGCTATGGCGGCTAAAAGCAAAGATGCGGCAGGCGGCATGGCGGATGCAAACCGCGAGTACTACTCAGAAAAAGGCAAGGCAATCTACTCTGACTTTTCCACGTTCGCGCAGGGAAGCGCGATTGCAACCTCAAATGCAATCGAGTTTGTGAAAAACTTCGCCAACACAGATGGCGTTATCACCGTATGCGAATACGGGATAGGCAACGGCAACTTCGCCAAGGTTTTCCTGGACGAGCTTTCAATCCGCTCGCCTACTCTTTATGCGCGCACGCGCTACCATCTGCTTGACATCTCGGAAAAAATGATTGGCGACGCGCGCAAGAGCCTTGCAAAGCACGAAAGCAAGTGCGAGTTCCACAAGTTCGACGCATCAGTGGAGCTTCCCTCCATGCCATTCGACTACTGCAGGATAAACGAGCTCCTCTCCGACCTGCCTGCGGAGATTTACATGCGGAAAAATGGCGGCATTTTCACATCTGATGGCAAGGCAGTGCCGCACCCCCCGCTGTTTGCAGCCAAATTCCTTGAGAGGATTGAGCGCGAGCGGCTCATCCCATTCTCATACGTTGCGCAGGATTTCCTCATTGCGCTTTGCAAATGCGGAAAACCTGGGTTCCGCGCGGACATTTTTGACTACGGCTTCTACACAGCAGAAGACATCTTCCTGCTCCCGCTTGACGAGTGGAATCGCCTTGTAGTGAGGGAATATGGCACTCAGATAACTGTGGACCTGAATTTCCTGCAGCTTTCCTCCGCCATCCTGGCGCAGGGGTTCTCCACTCACGTTGAAATGCAGAAGGATTACTGCGAGCGCGCGCTTGGCATGCCCCTCACGCTTTCCCAGACCGCGCGCGGTCTGGATTATGTGAAGAAAAAAGAGATGGACGGGATATCGGAAGACGACGGGTTCTACCATCTCCGCATAAGCGGGCAAATTTAATCCAGGGTCCCGTCATCCATCTTCAATATCGCCATGTCCCTGTTCCAAACATGCGTCCTGCTGCCCGGGCTTGGGTAGACTTGCCTGGTGAGCCCAGCGGCTTCCATTTTCATCCTGGCCTTCCACAAGCCGCCGTGATAAGTATAGACGGATTCAAGCTCAAGCCAGCGCATCGGGTTGCTTGCAAACCATTCCAATGTCGGCAAGTGCCCTTTTTTTTCAATGATTTTCACAAGCGCCTGCTCCATGGCTTCCCATTCGCAATACGTTTTAATCGTCGTCTTTTGCAGGCCATATGGGCCAATCGTTTCCTTCATCATGTTTATCCCGAAATGGCGGTGTATGGCGGCGAACTCTGCGCTGTATTTTCCCTTCCATCCTGCCCAGCCTTCCCCTGGCAGCACCTTAAGGCGCTCTTCTATCAAGATCTGCCTTGCGGCATTTTCCGCATTCGCCTGGCATGAAAGCGATTCTTCGCCCCTCTTCACGCGGACATCCTGCTTGGCAATCTTCCGAAGCTTTGAAAGCGTCAGCTTTTTCCTATACATAGCTGACAGGAAATCGCCATATCCCTGGCTTATCAGCACTTTCCGCGCCGGAATTTCGCCATTGTTCGCTTTGAGCACGGCTTTGTATTTTTCCATGAAATTGGCGTCTATCGCCAAAGCCTCGCCCCCGGTCTGCACTTCAACGCGCCGCCCTGCCTTTTTCTGGGTTTCATAATAGCCGCCGTGGAACGTCGTAATCGCGTACGTAAGGTCGATTCTTCCCAGCTCCCTTAAGCGTTTCCAGGTTGGATATGCGCCATTGTCGGCTTTGCATATCCTTTCCAGTTCCTCCTTTACCGCGCTTATGCTTTTGAGGGGATTTTTTCCAGCCCTGCCATCCGATGGGGCCGCCCGCTCCGCCAGCGGGGGCATGGCGGCAATCGCTTTCACCACGAACAGGCAGTCCCCGCGGCTCTTTCCCATTGGCTGCGTCTTCAATTCTCTCATCGCATCATCCTGGCTAACCGTGCATGGTTTTTTTCTGCGCCCTTTCAGGCATTTTTATTATTATATTTGCAAATTTGATAATCAGCATCGGCTTGCAAGCCGATGTCTGATGCTTTTTGCAATGCAAAAAGCACATTTACAAATGCTGAAAAAATCCTTTTTGGATTTTTTCATGGGTATTTCCTATAAGTGTCTGGCGCGACTCTTTCAAAGCCCGGCAGGCCGTCATTATATGATATGCTGAGGATGCCGCCCTCATTCACCCTGCCTGTGATGCTTTCCAGGGCGCGCGCCTTGTCGCCTGCCCTATCCACCACCTGGTATGCAATCACGATGTCAAACTTTTCGCGGATTGGCGCAGTCAGGATGTCTGCAACCTCGAATGTGAAAATATCCTGGCACGCCTTTCCCGCCACTGCCTTCCTGCAGGCCTGGATAATCCTATCTTCCTTGTCCAAGATATGGATGCGTGCTGGGAACAGGTCTTCGAGCAGGGCGGCAATCTCAATGGGTTCGAACGTTTTGATGGGGAGCACGGTGGCCTTCCTCAATCCAGATTCCATGCCGGTCATCAGGAAATTCACAAACACGTTCCTTATCTTTTGCGCCGGAAAGAATGCAACCCTGCCTCCTGGCCCGATATCAAGCACGGTGGGCGAGCGCTTCCCGAATCTGGCGGCAGACGCTTTTAAGCTATCCTTCATTATTGTATTCCTGCCCTTAAGGGTGGTGGTGCACATGCGTGTCATATGCACAAATCTGGGGCGCACATAATTTAAAGTTATATGTTGTGTATTTCCATGCTAAAACTGTCTAAATCCCAGATGGCGGCAATTTCCGCCCTAACGCCGTTCCAGCAAAGCGTCCTTCTCGAATGCGCGCGCATACCGAAAGGGCAGACGCGCACCTATTCGCAGATTGCGCGCGCAATCGGCAAGCCCCGCGCCGCGCGCGCTGTCGGCAATGCGCTTGCCATCAACCCCCTCGCGCCCCTTATTCCGTGCCACCGCGTGGTGCGCTCAGACGGCGGGCTCGGCGGATACTCGGCAAAGGGCGGGATTGCGAAAAAGAGGCTGTTTCTGAAGCGAGAAATGGGCAAGAGTGGAAGAAGCGTTTAAATACACTTCTATACACATCATGCCTGCGTGGGAGCAAATAGGCAAATTTGTTGCTTGCCAGCAGTCTTGCCAAGCGCAATCGCGCTACAGTAAGATTATTAAACAGTTCGGAAGTATCTCAGACACTCCCTTCTTACTGAAGTAAACGGGGTGGATGCTAATATTTCCGAGGTGTCATTATGGGACTTAGACCGGCAAAAACATGCAGGACGCTTGAAAAGCAGCCATGGGCTCGCTACTCAAAGAGAAAGCCCCGCAAATCATTCGTCAAGGCAATGCCCCACCTGTCGCTTCTCGTCTACGAGATGGGGGACAGGAAAGGCAAGTTCGACTACACATACGACATGGTGGCGGACTACGACGTGCAGCTGCGCGACAACTCGCTCGAGGCGGGAAGGCAGGCTGCAAACAAGTACCTGGAAAAAACCATCCTGAACCAATATTTCTTCAAGGTGCGCGTGTACCCGCACAACGTGATACGCGAAAACAAAATGATTGCAGGCGCGGGCGCCGACCGTCTCCAGAAAGGAATGAGGAAGGCGTACGGCAGGGCAACCGACCGCGCTGCAAGGATACACAAGGGGCAGGAAGTATTCACCGTCGACATCGCAAAGGCGAACGTGCCGTTCCTCATGGAGGCATTCAAGCGCGCGGGCCTGAAGATGTGCGGGAGCTTCACCATCCGCCAATCTCCGTATAAATCACGGTCCAATTAGGGGGTCTTATGGGAGAGGAACACTTCATTGAAACGCATTTTGACGTTCTTCTCTCGACCCTGAAGGATATGAGCGAGCCACTTAGCGCAGCCAGGCTCGCATCCATTTGCAACATGCGCGAGCGCGACGTGGTGAAGTGGCTGCACGTGCTTGAGAAGTCCGGCCAGGTCAGGATCGAGAACCGCTTCAACGGAATCTATGTTTCATGGATAGGGGCAGGGGAAGAGAAGAAAAGCCTCCCTGCAGTTTCCCCATCTGCAATAGACGTCGGCAGGCAGGCCCATTTCGAGGCAGACATAAAAATCGCGCACCAGCGCGAGGACGATGCCGTTGCCCGCGGGGCGCTGAAGAAAAGCAAAACCGCAACTCCCGTTGCCAAAAGCAAGGTAGCCGTCTCATCCCCTGTGGATGTCGGCGACGCGCGCCTTCTCCGCGTGGACAGGATGATACACGACCTCAAATCGCGCCGCGCCCAAACGGAAGAGAACATCATCGACATTGCAAGGCGCGAGGCAGCCGAGTCCGAGGAAACGATTGCAACCGAAATTTCCCCAAAACTTGCTTTCGAGCGCGAGCCTCTTGAGGAAAAAGAGGAAGCTGCAAAAGACAGCACGCTTGATTCTGAGAAAGAAGCGCGCAAGGACCGCACGCTTGAAATCGAGAAGGAAGCGCGCAAGCTTGTGCCTGATGCGCATGTGCGCGCAAATTGGAAGCACGAGCTTGATGGCGAAGAAGCCGCGCCGCGCGAGCGCATCCGCCTCCCGTCAAAAGGCGTCATCCGCCCCAAGTTCCGCTATGCAGGCGCCAAGCCCGTCAAGCTCGAGAAGATAAAAAAGCCGGCGCCTCTTGTGGTGACCGGCGTCACGCTCCAGTTTTCAGAAAGGATAGAGCGCCAGATGAAGAGAATCGAGCGCCAGGCGCGCGAAATAGACGACCTTCGGGCAGAAAAGGAAAAGCTCCTCAACGACCACTACCTTCCCCTTCAGCACAGGCTCGAGAGCGAGCTTGAGACAATCTCCGACCGCGTGCTCCACGTGCAGAGCAAAGTTGCCAACCTGCAGAAAAATGCAGCCGACTTGCCTGCAAGGATAAGCTCTGTTGAAAAAGTGCAAATCTCCAGCATAAAGGCGCACGGAGAGATGCGCCGCGCCTACGACGAGGCTTGCGTTCTTCTTGAGGAATCCGGCAAGCAGCTTGCCGAGGAGCGCGAGAAGATGGAGCTCCTGCTCGAGCAAAGCCACGAGGAGCTGTCCCGCCACTCTGCAATGTCCGGCGACCTTCGCACCGCGATGGAGCGCATAGAGGAAATGGAAGGCGAGGCGGCTGGCGCGGTGTCATCCGCGCGCGCAGCGCTTGCCGAGCAGGCGGAACGGCTCGCATCCGCAGAGACGCACGCAAACGGCCTCCGCGAGCTGCGCGGAGAGATAGGCGAAGGCATCACCGAGATGAAGCGCGAGGTGGCGTCAGCAAAGAGAGTGCTTTCCGACCTTGAGCGCCAAATGGGGCAGATGCGCCAGATTGAGGATTACACCAATAACATCCGCAAGGACTATGACGCAAAAATGCTTGAGATTGACGATTACATCAGGAACGGCAACCGCGAATTCGACACGCTGCGCGAGTCGGTGGAGGCGAATTTCGTGCGCCGCTACCTCCGCGAGCTTCGCGCGCTCACCGAAAGCTACTCGTTCGAATTCGGGCAGGCAAAGAGGAGGGAGGGTGACATAGACGCGCGCATAACTGACGAGCGCAAGAAGCTCGAGTCGCTCTTCGAGGAAGGCAAGAAGATTTCCTACTTGTTCGAGACACAAGCGCGCGCGCCTGAGAAAGCCGACAATTTCGAGAAGCGCGCAGAAACATTCACCGCGCTTGACGACATCTCGTCCAACCGCTCGCAGGTTGCGCAGATGATTGCGCAGGTGATCGGAGGAAGGAATGAGAGCCTTCCCTCGCGCACGCACTACTCCGGCGCAGGCAAGACGCCAGACGCGCCTGAGCCGATTGGAATCACGAAAATAATCGCGCGCGCGAAAAGCAGGAAGCCGGCGAAGAGGCGCAAGATAAGGAAAATAAAACCCGCGCCCCGCGCAGTGAAGGCAGTTTCGCGCAAGGCAGCTGCAAAGAAAGCAAAGTCAGCTGCCAAATCCCGCGCAAGCAAGGCGAAGGCAAAGCCTGCAAAAAAGGCGGGCAAAGCAAAGAAAAGCAGGCGCTGAGGCTGGCGTCGCTTCAAGAAGCTTTATTAATTTATGTTATAATAAAATAAATAAGGTGTATTTATGGTTTATTATGCGGCCCAAAAAAGAACCTCTATGGCGATTAAGATTGCTGGCTTGACGCTTTTCGGAGTAATGGCCGCTTCCATGCTTTACAAGAACGGAAAGGCATGGGAATCCGTACAGAAAAAAATTGAGCCCACGATGCAAACAAGCAATGCAAATAAGCAAAAAGCCAATGAAATCGGCAAATCAAAGCCAGCTCCAGAAACCATATCGGCGACAGGCGACTTCAGGTCACAGTTTTTGTCAAATGGCGCACGTGAATGGTAATGTGACAAAGAATTGCGGTGCCACGGTTGACGGGAGCTGAATTAGCAACCTTTTTAACCATTTCCATGTTTAATGGATGCCACAGAGATGCAACGGCTTACCCGCCGTCGTCATCGCCCTTGCGATGGCGATGCGTTTTGCTTTGCAAAACGCGCATACACCAATTCTACGCGAATTGGGAGGGACTTAAATGGACAAGAAGACGATAAACGAAGCGATAAACAAAGCCTTGGAGGCAAAAGGCAAGCGCAAGTTCACGCAATCCCTAGAGATGATAGTGAACTTCCGCGGCATAGACTTTACCAAGGCTGAAAACCGCCTGAACCTTGACATCATACTGCCGAAAGGCAAGGGCAAGGAGCAGAAGGTCATCGCATTCGCCGACGCGCAGATGGCGCTTGATGCGAAGAACGCGGGCGCAAACGAGGTCATTGACGCAGCAGGCATACAAAAGCTTGCGGCGGACAAGGGCAGGCTTGCAATCCTGGCAAAATCGTGCGAATTCATCGCCCAGCCAAGCCTGATGATACAGGTTGGAAAGTCCCTCGGTCAGGTGCTCGGCGCAAGAGGAAGGCTCCCCCGCCCCGTGGTGGGCAACGTGAAGGACGCAATCGCGCAGGCAAGGAGCCGTGTGCGCATGGTGTCCAAGGGCAAATATCTCCCTGTCGCACAGTGCCTTATCGGCAGCGAGGCAATGCCTGTTTCTGACCTCCTGGAAAACTTCAACGCAGTATATGACAAAGTGCAGGCAAAGGCAACCGAGCCTTGCATAAAGTCGATTTATGTCAAGCTTTCAATGGGCGCGCCTGTCAAGGTCGCATAAGGGTGTTTATGATGACAAAGAAAAAACTCAAAGCAGTCCGCGAGAAGAAGGAAAGCGTTGCAATCGCGGGAAAGAAGGCAAACGTGCTTGCAATCACCAAAGTCGCGGGCAATTACCCCAACGTCGCGCTTTTGAACATCAGGAACCTTCCTGACAGGATACTTCAGAAGAGCAAGAAGCAGCTGCGCGGAAAGGCCGACTTCGTGGTGGCAAGGAACTCCACCATCATCCGTGCGCTTGACGCGTCGAAGAAGGGCAAGGAGCTTTCATCGCACATGGATTTCCCGACAGCACTGGTCTTCACCAGCATGTCGCCCTACCAGCTGTTCAAGTTCTTCAAGGACAACAAGACAAACGTGGCTGCAAAACCCGGCATGCTTGCGCCATTCGACATCATTGTGCCCGAGGGGGAAACCGACCTCATGCCCGGGCCGGCGCTGTCCGAGCTTAAGGGCGCGGGGATAAACGCGCAGATAAAGGGCGGGAAAATCATAATCGCAAAGGACTCGGTGGTTGCCAAGAAGGGCGCAAAGATCACCGACAACGTTTGCAAAGCGCTCCAGAAGCTGAACATTTTGCCTTTCGAGGCAATGGTGAACATGGTGGCTGCCTACGACGGCAAATTCACCTACACGGGCACAATATTGGACATCGACGAGCACCAGCTCAGGGCTGACCTCGTGGAGTCATTGGCACAGAGCTTCAACGTGTCATACAACGCATCTTTCCCGACATCACAGAACATCGACGCGCTCCTGTCAAACGCATACGCGCAAAGCAGGAACATGGCGATCAACGGCGGCGTGTACTCGGCCGCATCGACCGAGTTGCTTCTGACGCAGGCCGTTCGCCTTGGGAGCACGCTCTCAGGGAAAGTTGGGAATCTAGACTCGCAGTCAAACGCACCCGCGGACGCTTCTACCACGGCTGCGCCAGCTGAAAAACAGTGAGAATGTAGGAGGTAATAATATGACGAAAATTGACCCGTATCTGCACGCAGCCCTTCTCCTTCAGGGAGCAGGCAAGGAAATAACAAAGGACTCGCTCCTCTCTGTCCTCAAGGCAGCAGGCGCCGACGCCAACGAGGCGAAGGCAACCGTGCTTGTGGAGGCAGTGAAAGGCGTGAACTTCGAAGAGCTCCTCAAGGCAGCAGTTGCGCCAGTGGCAGCAGCCCCGGCAGCCGCGCCAGCAGGCGAGCACAAGAAGGAAGAGAAGAAGGAGGACCCGGCCAAGCAGGAAGCTGCAGCGGCAGAGGGCCTTGCATCGCTCTTCGGATAAATTAGGTTGAATTTTTTTTCAACCTAGTTTTCAGTTTTTCTTCTTACTTTCTTTTTCTTATTTTTCTTTATTTTCCACCTTTAGCTACTGCTTTAAATTCATTTCCTCTCTGAAAAATCCGGTGATAACTTGCCCAGAAGCCAAATTCGTCCCGGTCCAATGCATACATCACAATTGGCAATCCGCTCGCTGGAGCTTTTCCGCGCGCGCTCGTTTACAGACTCCCCGTCTTCCTTCAGGCTTGCCAGAATGCGCCTTATTGGCGAAATGCTCGAGCTAAGGGAGTACAACAAGCTGGTCTCCTCGCTTGTCCGCTCGCCAAATGACTTGGAATACTACAAGGCGCTTCTCCACGGGCCTGATTTTACCATGAACACGGGCGGAAAGCTGTTTGGCAGGATTGAAAAAGTGCTTGTCACGGCATACGAGCAAGGCGCCGACCTATCCGATTTGCTGCCTGTGCTGAAGGACAGGCTGAGCGCGACATGCGCAGTTGAAGCCAACATTGCCCAGGCATATGCCGCGCTTAACATCCTCGGCGCGTTCATAGAAGCCATTCAGGACGGCAAGCCCTCACAGAAAAAGGTTGCCGAGGCGCTTTGGCATTCCGCAGTAAGAATCAACCTTGACCCGGAGCAGCGCCGCTACCAGCTGGACATCTATGCATCCATCATGCTCAAGCTCGAGGCTGCCATAATGTATGGCGTGAAAGTTCCAAAGGGAGTGGAAGTCGCGATTTACGGCAGGGTATCTGAGGGAGGGTGAGTGCATGGGCGTAAGCGCATTCCGCAATGTAAGAAACCTACAGCATCTTATTGATAGCAACAAAACAGGCAGTGCACGCGAGCGCAAGCAAGCTGTTCTCAAGCCAGTGGACATATACTCTCCTGTCTTTCGGAAACTGGAGTCTCTTTCCATGTTCGTGCGCACTCCTGTGGAACCCGAATTGCTCAAGCAAGTATATGACATCCTGGCAGTGCGGCCTGACAAGATGAACGAGCTTGTGCGCATGATGATAATGGGCGACCGGGAAACAGGCATGCGCGTGCTGGACGTGGTGGAATTCGTGCAGGGCAAAATCGACATTTCCGCGCATCTTCCTGCCTTTGTGGAATGCACGCCATTCCTCTCCGACGAGGGCGTTGCGCGAGTGGCAGGGCTTGCAATTGCGCGACTGCAGGTACGAGCGGGCATGACGCCTGCGCTCATGGTTGCGCTTGAGGCTGCTTATATCAAAGTAAAAGAGCAGGGCAGGCAAAAGGCGGCAAATGCCCTCATCGGCCCCATGTTCATAGCCCAGTTCGAGTATGATTACGATTTCAAGTCCGAGGCGGTCGACCGGGAAGTGCTTGCAGCAGGCGCAGGGTGCTGATATGAAAAATGCGGGCGCATACAATGTTTTGCAAATGAAAGGCGCGCAAACCAAGCAGCTCGCGCAAACCAAATCTGCCATGCCTGAGCCGCTTCTGCGCGACATGGGCAAGCCATCTAACCTGCGCTTTTACCGCCATTTCCTCCAGGGCGAGATAAGCGACGAGAAACTTCTCCCCTACTGGGTGCTCCCTCATCTTGTCATGGACGGGCATTGGGATGCGGCAGACCGCTATTTCGATTCCTTTGCCTTTCCCGGCGAAAAAAAGCAGGGCGTGGCGCTCGAGTATTCGCTGGTTTTCCTTGAAAAGAAGTTCAAATACGCCCAAAGATGGTACATGGGGCGCGGCTACGGCACAGGCGACATTGAAGATTACAACAAGCTCGAGGAATCATTCGACAAGCTCAGGAAAATGCTGCTTGGCGAGCTGGAACGGCTCGACGGGTACAAAATAAAGACGAAATGGATATTAGACGAAATAAGCCGTCGATTCAGCGATTAGTTTTTTTCTTATTCTTCCACCTTTAGCTACTGCTTTAAATCCCTTTCGCGCCTAATAGCTCGGGGTGAAGAGATGGTTTCTAGTTTTCAGGGCGCTCAGAGGCTAAAGGCATTTGTAGACAATAACAAGCTAGCAAATCCCCGCGCGCGCAAGAAAACCATTCTCGTTCCAGCAGAGCATTTCCACCTCAAGCCCGACCGCAGGGAGAAGATATTCGTCTCAACAAAGCAGGGTGCAGCCGCGCCTTCGCAGGAATACCTTGCAGATTACATAGTCCGCGGGCGCTGCATAGACAAGGCGCTCCGCTCCATCCAGGTGCTCTGCGGCGAATACGCCCGGGGCGTGGACATGCAGCAGGCATCTGACCTGCTTTTCAGGGCGCTTTTCAATGGCAAGCTCAAGTTCCAGACCGCCATACGCGTCATAGACGTGCTTGCCGGCCTGCCTGGAAACAACATCATAGGCGTCACGGCAAGCCACTCGCCTGGCTTTGGCTACTATGCAGAAAACTTCAGGAAGTTCGTATCGCTTGTGGAAGAAGGGAAAATATTCAATCATCTTTCGCCTGAGCAAAAAACAGGGCTTGTGGAACGCGTGCCAGGCTGACGCAAATTCTGCTGATTCCCTTTTCCCATTCTTCCTTCTTTTACTCTACCTTCAGCCATGCCTTTGAATGCAAGTCCGAAGCATTCGGCATGTCTGCGTCGGCGAATATATGCCACTCGAGGCGCACCTTCTCATAGTTCAGGAAACCGCCGTAAGGCCCGATGCTGGGCGGCGCATCCTTGGGGATTTCAAAAGATGCAACTCGCTTGCCCTGCGAGCCGGTCGGAAGCGGGCGCGACTCCTCATGCAATGTCTCTTTGCGAATAAAGCCGTGGTGGCCGGTGCGCTCGTATATCTCTTCCGCCATTATTCCGACTTCCACTCTCCTTGCGCCATTTGGAATATTCAATCGCACCTGCACCGTCTCGCCCCTTGCAACCTTAGCTGGTTCCACGGACAAGCCGATTTCCCTCGGAAGGACGAATCGCCACAGCACAAAGGCAAGGAAAGCGACGTAAAGCAGCGGAACAATCGGCATGCGGACAGGATCGGCGAACTGCATCGCCAAGAGGATAAAAAGGATGACAAGGGCTACGAATGCCACTAGCGCCTTTCTCATTTCCAAATGATACGGGCTTTTCGGTCTCATATCACTTCAACCTCGCAGGATGCGCTCTCGCCAGCCCCGCCAGGGCTGCTCACGCAGGCAATGATGAAATAGCCGATTGAGAAAAGCTTGCCATGGTAGCTTGCCGGGAACTCCTTGGGCAATTGGAGGTTGAAGCTTCCGGATGCTTCCTCTCCCAAATTGAAAACATCGGAATAGAGGCTCATGATTTCCATCAACTCGAAGGCAGGGTCGGCAAGCTTGCCAATGGGGGTTTCGCGCGCATGGTTCACCCTCACCACAAGCTCCACTTCCAATCCTCCTCCATTCCGGAGAAGCTTCTCATCCTCTCCAGTGACTGAATAGGAGCAGGCAATGAGCTCGCCCCTTGTTGCCTTTGCAGGCGCATTTATCTCTATCACGCGATTATTCTTGCGCCAAAGGATTTAATTCAGATTGCCTGTTTTCTCCCATGTCTCCATTGTCCCTTTCTTCACAGCAAAACTAGGGTGCGCACCCATTTTCGCGCGCGCATTCTCCGCCATTTTCAGTTTGTCGCGCTTCATCAGCTTTTTCTTCAGGTGCAGCCACTCGTGCCGAAGCTGCCCGTCCGTCACAGGCATGCGCGCAGAGCGCGCTTTCGGAAACATTATTTTTTTCCTGTCAAACTTGTAGCCTCGCCGCCCCCCTTCATTCTGCACCTCGCTCAAGTATGCGCCAATTGCTTTCAGGGGCGCCTTGCTTGCGCGGAAGCGCTCCAGCTGGGGGTGTTTTGTGTAGCCGCGCGTCTTTCCAGCTAAGACGGCCTGTGCGAGCAGCGCCTCTCTCCACAGCGCCACCAGCCCGCGCGCGTCAAGGTGCTTGGGGTGAAGGGACCAGAGCCTCATGGAAAAGATGGGCGCGGAAGCGCTATTAACGCTTTCGACGCACTTTGCCGCTTGCCTATTTCTTTTCTTTCTCATTTTCTTGCTTGGCGTGCTCCTCTTTTCTCGACTTTCTCAAAGTCTTTACAGCCCATTCGTCGAATTTCTCTTCCTGTTTGAGGGCTTTTTGCATTTCCTCCCTCCAAGCCGTGCGATGCTCGTCTAAAATAGCCTCGTCAAAAGCAAGCACGCCCGCGCCAGTCATTCTGGCAAGGTAAAGGACGGAAATGTCCGCCACGCTCATCTTTCCGCTTTTGGAAAGATGCTCCTGCAATATTTCAACTCTCTGGGTGTCATTAAAATAAATTATCTTGATCTGCGAGTTGTCCATAATCCAATCATACGCTTCCTTCGCATCTGCGGTTCCATCTTTAACTCCTAGCACCGATATCGTTTCGAAAAGAATCACATCTGACAGGAAAAGGCCGCTGTTTTCATGCCCTTTCAGCATCTCGATTGCCCTGCTGTTGTTCACGTCTGATTTCCTGAAAAAGGAAACCAAAAAAGAGGAATCAAGTACCATCACGGGAAACACCATACAGAATTAGGTCGTGGTCGGTTTTCTCTTTCTTGCCCTTGTAGCCTTTTGCCCGCTCTTCAGCCCAGGCAATCATTTCCTTCAAGCTACGGCTTTTTCTGCCTGTGCCATTCATGTGGATGATGCCGTCTATTGCCTCGCTGTAGCTGACTCCTTTCGCCTTTTTCAAAAGGGTAAGTTCCTCGTAAACTGCGTCGGACACGTTTATCAGCCTGCTCATGATGTATATGTATACGTATACGTTTATATAATTATCTCGCCGCCAGGTCCCCACCCTCTTTTTCCGGCTTGAACAGCGCAATGACTTCCTGTGTGGACAGGACAGTTACCTTGGGTTGCCTCTTCAGCAGCTTGTCGTTGGACCAAAGCGGGCAGTCAAGCAGCATTGCAAGCGCGAGGAAATCAGCATCATCACGAAGGTCGGTCTCCTCCTTCCCGGTGAATGCGCTGGCAAGGCGTTCGGCTTCAGGCAGGAATTTCTCATAGCCGCTTCTCGGGACAATCTCGATATCATTCTGTAGGGAATTCAATGTCTCCTCCCGCTTTTCCCGCCCAACCCCTGCCTTGCCTGCTATTTCCTGCCAGTGCTCTTCCAGCTCAAAAAGGGCATATTTCGGTGAAAAAAGCCTGACGCCCTGGCCGATTATACCCTTCAGCGCAGAGCTCTCCCAAAGATATGTGAAGATGACGTTTGAATCGGCTGCAAGGCGCATCATTTTCTCTTGCCCTCTCCCATCTCCTTCTTGAGCTCCTCGTACCTGCCTTTCCTTATTTTCCTTTGGAGCTCAACCGCCCAGTTGTCGAATTCCTCCTCGTTTTTCAGGCGCTTGAGCATCTCCTCCCGCCAGGCAAGCTCGCGTGCCTTTTCGCTTATCGCCTTTTTCACAAAGCCGGACCAGTTCATCTCTGGAAAACGCTGCATGAGCTCCCTTATTTCAGGGGTTACTGATACTGTTATTGATACCATGGCACCACCTACTGCTAAAAAACGTATAAACGTTAAAATATTTAAACCAATGGGTGCCTGCCACATCTCATTCACCCGAACCTCCGTCTCTCAAATGCAGCCTGAAGCGCAATATACCTGTCAATCCTCAGTTTCCATGCGCCGTGCCCAATTTTTGCCGTTTCATATTGCATGCTCTTCACCTCGTTTCACTAAAATAAAGCCGGGATGCCGAAAAGCTCCACTGCCTCGTTGCGTGCAATCACCATTGGCCCCTGCTCGGTCTGCAAGACAATGCTCGAGCCCAAGCGCGCGAACTTGCTCTCGATCTTCATGGCGCGCAAGCGGTCCACCACGTCCTTTATCTCGTCATACGATAGTTCCTCGATGTTGATTTTCATTTGGTCACCTTGCCATGCGTCCTTGCGCCTTGGCATCCATGAACGGGCTTTCGCTGATATATAAAGAGTCTGAGAGGGTAACATGCCGGTGTAACAACCACTAATGGCAACATCTTACAATTAATTTATCCTCGTAGAAATAGCTTTCTTCCCCAAAAGAAGCGCCAGCACTCTGCCTGGCTTTTTCGCGTTCACTATGTACGCAGGCGCGCGGCATTTCATTATCTCGCGTATCTTGCCTTCCATCCCGCCTGTCACATCCGGCGCGCCAGAGCAGTGCAGGTGGCGCGACACTTCCGCGAAATTCTTGCGCGTTATCCTTGGCACCACTTTCCCGTGGACAAGCACGCCGTCCACGTTTGTCGCCATCACCACTTGCTTTGCATGCTTGCCGAAATATGCGACTATCTGGTCGCCTGAGCAAACCGAGCAGCCAAGCTTGTCATCCGGCAGCATGTCGCCGAAAAGCACAGGCACATAGCCTGCTTTGAGCTTGCCGAAAACCACTTTCTTGTCCATGAACACTATCCTTCGGTTCTTGCTGCGCGCAATGTCTGCCGGGGGCACCGATATCGCCGGCACGCCTGCCTTTATGAGCGCGTCTGTGATGTGCGAGGAGAAATGCGAGCAGGCAGAGTGCGTAAGCGCGCATGCCCAAGTCTGCTTCCTGGTGCGCACTCCGTCATTGAGCTTGTATTTCAGCACAGGCGCGTGCCCGAAAGAGCCTGCCCCGTGCACAATGATGAGGTCGCGCACGCCTGCCTTGTACGCCTTGCCCACGGTAGCGGCAAGCTTTGCAATGCTTGCAGGGTCCGCCTCCATGAACCCGTGCTTCTTCGTCAGCACGCTTCCGCCGAGCTTCAATATTTGCATGCTTCCTGATTGGAAAAGCCTATTTAAAAGGGTTATCGGCTGAATTCCTGCATGCGCATTCTCGTTGCAATCACCGGCGCCTCGGGCATAATCTACGGCAACAGGCTAGTGGAAGTGCTGCGCGCGTCCAAGCAAAGCGTGTCGGTTGTTGTCTCTTCCGGCGCCAAAAAGGTGGCGAAAAGCGAAGGCTGCGCCCTCCCCGCTGCCGACTGCGATGAATTCGACCTTTCCGCGCCCTTTGCCTCAGGCTCTTCAGCAGCGGATGTCATGATAATCTGCCCCTGCTCGCTAAAGACATTGGGCGAAATAGCAAACGGAGTGGGCAACTCGCTCATCACGCGCGCGGCAGAGGTGTGCCTGAAGGAAAGGAAAAAGCTCATACTCGTGGTGCGCGAAACCCCATATTCCCTTATTGCAATCAAGAACATGGAGCTTGTCACGCTGGCTGGCGGCATCATACTGCCTGCCTCGCCTGGCTTTTATCACCACCCTGAAACCATTTTGGATCTCGTGGACTATGTGGTGGGCAAAACGCTTGACTCAGCAGGCATCCCGAACAAGCTTTTCAAGAGGTGGAGCAAGTGAAGAAGCAAGGCGCGACATTCCGCGATTTCATTGCACAAATCAAGAGCGAGGGCAAAATGGTGGAGCTGAAAAAGCCCGCCTCCCTGAAGCTCGAGCTTGCAGGCGTGATGGCTGCTTTTGACGGCACTCCTGTCTACACTGAGCGCGTGGCAGAGCTGCCTGGCGCGCGCGTTGCAGGCAATGTTTTCTGCACGCGCGAGCTCATCTGCGAATATTTGGGAATCACGCGCGAGCAGCTTATCCCGAAAATCGCATCAGCAATAAACAACCCGTCCGAGCCTGAGCTGATTGATGCAAAAGATGCGCCTGTGCTTGAGGTGGACGCGCCCGTCGATCTCTCCAAGCTTCCCATACCCTGGCACGCTGAAAAGGACGGAGGGGCATACTTCTCATCCGCAGTGGTGATTGCCAAGGACAAGGAATTAGGGCAGAACTGCTCTTTCCACAGGATGATGGTGATTGGCAAGGACAAAGTCGTAGTTCGCATCCTCCACCGCCACCTGGATGAATTCATCAAGCGCGCAGGAGGGGAGCTCGATGTCGCATTCGTAGTGGGCGCGCCCATAAACTTCCTTCTTGCCTCCGCATGCTCAGTGGGGCTTGGCAAGGACGAGACCACGATTGCAAACACCCTTGCGCAGCTGAGAACAGTGCGCCTTGAAAGCGGCATCGAAGTGCCTGCGGACGCCGAGTTTGTATTTGAAGGCAGGATTACGCGCGAGCTGGTGGATGAAGGCCCGTTTGTAGACTTGACAGAGACTTACGACGTGGTGCGCAAGCAGCAGGTGATGAAAATCACGCGCATCCGCCACCAGCGCAACCCCATCTGGCACGTTCTTTTGCCTGGCGCGCTGGAGCACAAGATACTGATGGGCATGCCCCGCGAGCCTACCATCTTCAACGAAGTTTCCAATGTAGCGCACTGCACGGGCGTGAACGTCACGCCCGGCGGCTGCTCCTGGCTGCACGCGGTGGTGGGCATAAAGAAAGCGCGCGAGGATGACGGCAAGCGCGCCATCACCGCCGCATTCGCCGGGCACAAGTCCCTCAAGCATGTTGTAATAGTGGACGATGACATTGACATCTACTCGCCCGCGAGCGTGGAATGGGCAATTGCCACGCGCGTGCAGGCTGACAAGGACGCGATCATCCTGCGCGGGCAGAAAGGCTCCTCGCTCGACCCGTCAGCCGACGCGCACACCTACGCAACCGCGAAGATGGGAATTGACGCCACGCGCCCGCTTGTCGCGCATGGGAAAAATTTCGAAAAGGCAAAGTGGATGCAGGTGAAGAAAGAGGATTACTTGTAGATGGTGGCATGGACCTGAACGAGGCATTCAAGGCAACCTCAAAAGTCATTTTCAACGAGGAAATCGGCGAGCTTCGCGATTTTGAGCCCTACTTCGAGGAAATGATGTTCCCCTACCAGATGAAGCGCTCATCAGTGTCAGGAAAGCCCGTCATGTTCTCCAACAGCCTCTATCCCGAGGGCGGCAAATTCATCTCGCAGGACGAAATCGGAATGCTCAAGTTCCCGCCGCTTTCCGTGAACGAGATAAAGGACATCGATTCGCTTTTTGCAGCCGCAAGCGAACGCGCGGTGTTCTGCGGCAACAAGCTCTTTGGCAGGAACACTGGCGTTTCAGACGTGGACAACTGCGTGGATTCGTCCTCCATCTTCCACGGGCACACGCTTTACAATGTGAAATATGGCGCCTATGTCTCCACGCTCCGCGAGTCAGAATACGTTTTCGGCGTGTGCGGCTTCCCCAAGACGCAATTCGGCATGAGGATGTGCGACGGCGTGGGCGCAAACCGCTGCTTTGAAACTTACTACGGCACCAGCCTTGCGGACATGTACTATTCCTTCAACTGCGTGGGCTGCTCGAACTGCATCTTCGCATTCAACCTCCGCTCCAAGCGCAATGTGATTGGCAACCTTGAGCTTCCAAAGGACGAATTCCTGCGCCTGAAAAAGAAGCTCGTTTCGGAAATGGCGGATGAGTTAAGGAGAAAGAAGCGCCTGTTTTCCGTTGCCGACATCGCGTACTTCGGCAGGGACAAAAAGGACATTCCAGGGGAAAAAATTGCGTTTGACAGCCCTCCCCCTGCAAAAATAGAGGAGGCGTTTTCCTCCACCTGCAGGATTGTGCTTGGCAAGGAGCACAAGGGCATCAGGCGCTTTGGCAATTGGCTTCTCAAGCGCGCAATCACTGTGAAGAAAGTGAAAGGCGCAAACGGCACTGCCACCTTCAAGGTAGGCACGCTGCCCACCATACGCGACATGCCTGCTGACCGGCTGGTGACAAACGCGGAAGGGGAAGCGGCTTCGCGGCTCCATCCCATCTGCATAAAGCAAGGTGAAGACCTAACGCTTCGCGAGGCGCTCTCGCGCGTGGCAAAGGTAGCGCGCTTTTCCGTTGAATTCATTGACGGAGTGCATGACAGGTGTGTGGACACGCCCAACCTTTATGGCGGCAGCGTCATCTACAAGCTTCTGGACACCACCGACTCCAAGTTATCAGCCTATTCCTCCGCAGTGATAAAATCCGAGCACATATTCGGAGGAGCCTTCAGGCTTCTGCAGTCGCAGTTCTGCATAAACATCTTCGACTCCACCAACCTGAAAGGCTGCTTTGAGGTGGACTGCTCGTATTCGTCAAGGGACTCGTTCTTCTGCCACAACTGCGAGAACGTGAACGATGCCATGTTCTGCTTCAATGCCAAGGCGCTCTCGCACGCTTTCTGCAACCAGCAGGTTGGCAAGGAGGAATACGCGCGCCTCAAGAAAATATTGCTTGACTACGTAAACGCCGAGCTTGAGGAAAAAGGGGAGCTTGACGCTTCCATTTTTAACATTCCTGTGAAGAAGGGGAAGAAGTGAAATGCTAAGCCCTCATGCCTAGCCATCTTTCGTACTGCTTGTGGTCGCCGACAAAGTGGAGCGTGCGCGTTTTCGACCTTCTTTCCTCGCGGAAGCATATGCGATATTGGTCATGGAATTCGTCCTTGAAAAAGGGCAGCCCCTTGCCAAGATGCTCGTATTCCCTGTCGCTTTCCTCTATCCTCGCAAGCCGCTTTCCAACGAGTTCGATAACAGAATTGTCAAGCTTGTCGTACCAATAATCCCATTCCTTTGCAAATTCAAGCTTCCACATTCAAATCCCTATCCTTTGATGAATTTGCGCAGTTCAGGGTGCTTTGCAAGGTACTCCTTGGCAGGGGTTGCCTCAATCTTCCCCTTGCGGTAGTCCTCGTCCAGGTCCTTTGCCTTCCTTTCCTCTGCCACGCGAAGGAGGTAATCGCTTTCGCTCGGCGCCCCCACTGCCTCTGCAAGCTTGCGGATGGCAATGCGCAGGGCATCGCTTTTCGTGGTGGCCAGGTCATTTTGGTAGACGAAATCAAGGATGAAATTGCTGTAGCCGTCAAGGCGGTAATTGCTCAAAGAACCCATCATATCACCTATTGAAAATGTATTGGAACGGTATGTTTTTAACCTTACGTTATATGATGGCATTTTCCCTCACATTCCTCTCTTTGGCGGAATGCGCCTTAATAAATTTGAGCAGGGTAGAATGCCAGTGATTCCGGTGGTTATGCAATGGAATTAACGTCAGAACAGCAACTCATGCTCAACGGCGAGCGCGGGGAAGCAGCGCGCCAGTCAATGGAAATACTCTCTGCGCTTGGCAAGATATACGGCGCTGCCGACATGGTGCCAATCACTTCTGCTCAGGTGGCAGGCGTCTCCTACAAAACAATTGGCGATGCCGGGCTGGAATACTTGCAGGATTTTGCTGCAGCAGGTGCGCGCGTGCGCATCCCAACATTTCTCAACCCTGCGGGCATGGACCGCGAGCAGTGGCAAACGCTCAAGGTGCCTGCAGCATTTGCCAAAAAGCAGCTGGAAATACTTAGTGCATTCTCAAAAATGGGCATTTCCTCAACCTGCACCTGCACGCCTTACCTGGTGGGCATCCGCCCCAAGCTTGGCGAGCATATAGCTTGGTCAGAAAGCTCAGCCATCTCATTTGCAAATTCCGTGCTGGGTGCGCGCACCAACCGCGAAGGCGGACCGTCCGCGCTTGCAGCAGCAGTCTGCGGCTTCACGCCCAATTATGGACTGCACCTTGATGAGAATAGGGTGGCAAACTTGCTCGTAAAAGTTGAAGTGCCACTGAAAGGCACAAGCGACTTTGGCGCAATGGGCGCTTACATTGGCGAGGCTGCAAAAGGCAAGGTGCCAGCTTTCACTGGCGTGAAAGCAGCATCCGAAGACCGCCTCAAGTCACTGGGCGCGTCCATGGCAGCCTGGGGCTCGGCTGCCATTTACTTCATGAAAGGCATTACGCCTGAATGGAATGTTGCACAAGGCGCAGAAGAAATCACATTCGGCGCGCGCGAGCTTTCTGCAATGCGCGAGAAAATGGGTGGAGCTGGAAAGTCCGACATCATTGCAATCGGCTGCCCGCATGCTTCTCTGCAAGAGATAGAAGAAGTCGCAGCGCGCGTGAAGGGAAAGAAACTGAAGACAAAACTCTGGGTCTGCACCGCGAGAAAGACAAAGGAAGCAGCAGACAAGGCAGGCTTCACGCGCGAAATCGAGCAGGCAGGCGGCAACGTAGTGGCAGACACCTGCATGGTGGTCTGCCCGCTTGAGGAAATGGGCATCACGCACGCAGCTTGCAACTCAGGCAAGGCAGCAAAATACCTTACCAACATGTTCAAGAAGAAAGTGGTCTACGGCGATGTGGAGGACATAGTATGCGAGTGAAAGGAAGGGAGATAAGCAAAGGTTCTGCCGAAGGGGAAGCAATGGTTAGTGCAGACGCCATCTCCTTCTTCGGCGGCGTGGACCCCAAAACCGGCATCATTGTCGATAAAGGTCACCCTCTCGAAGGCAAGTGCGTGGCAGGCAAGGTGCTTGTTTTCCCGCGCGGCAAAGGCTCCACTGTGGGCTCGTACGTTCTCCTTCAGCTCAAGAAGAACAACCGCGCGCCAGTGGCAATCATCAACGAGGAAGCCGAGCCCATCATTGCAGTGGGCGCCATCATCGCGCGCATTCCCATGGTGGACAAGCTGGAAGGCAACTCGTACGCGAAAATAAAGGACGGCATGCGCGTGGCGGTGGATGGCACGAACGGCACGGCTGAGTTGAAAGAATAGGCAAAGCGTATTCTTTATAACACTTTCAACCACTTTTAATGCATGCAAAGCCTAACCTGCAAACCCGAGGCCGCGCGCATTGCCTCAAGAATAGAAAACTGCTTCCGGATAGCCCCGCTGGTGGAGCTTGTCAAAACATACAACGTAGGCTTTTCAATCACGCACCCTACTTGGGGCTATGACCCGCGCGAAAGAAATCTTGAGCGCGAGATTTTCTTCATCAACGCCATTGGCCTGCTAAATGTGCTTCCTGCTGGCAAGGTGCTTTTTGTCTATAGCAAGAAAAAGGACAGGGAGATGGCAGTGGCGAAATTCAGTTCGCTGGGTTCGGATATCACCGGGTTTCCATGCGTTTTCAGCTTTAGCGGGCGCCTGATGGGGGAAGGGGTGGATGGCTGGAAAGAAAAGGCATCCGTGCTGATTGCCAACAGCGATATCATCCTTCAGGGCGGCTTCTACCGCGGCTGCTGCGCCAAGGACACCATGGATGATTTGGAAAAAATCGCAGAAACAATCGTCAAGAAGGAAATAGTTGTAGTTACAAACAGCCTGGTCTGCAAAAGGGATGTGGAAACGGTGCCTTCGATGCAAGCAAGGGTTGCTTACAGGCTTGAAAACAATGAGCTCGACTGATGGTTCTAAAGGAATAAAAAAAGAAAGAAAAAATAAAAAAGAAGAAAAATAAAAAAAAGACGGCGCCTACTCAACCAGTTCCGCCTTTTTCTTCAGTGTGGAACTGCGTTCCACATCAGAAAAATCAACTACGGTTGATTTTTCTTGCTCTTTTTCGCAGGCTTCTCATTTTCCTTCAACTGCGAGAGCTTGTGCGCGAGGGCTGCAAAGCCGTCCAGTATCTCAAGGGGCAGCGGGATTATCACGGTGTTTGACGCCGTGGGACCAAGCCCGTCGATTGTCTGGAGCGCGCGAAGCTGCATTCCGCCCGGCACCGAGTTCATGGTGCGCGCGGCGTCCGCAAGGTTCTGCGAGGCCATCTTGTCGCCCTCAGCTTTTATGATGGTGGCGCGCTTTTCTCTTTCAGCAGAAGCCTGCCTGCTCATCATCTTCTTGAGGTCGTCAGGCACTTCCACGTCCTGAAGCTTGATGTCGGTGACGTCCAGGCCCCAGTCCTTGGTGCCCTCGTCCACGCTGTCGCGTATCTTGTTGCCTATCATCGTTCTCTCGGAAAGCACATCGTCCAGCGACATTGCGCCCACCACGTCCCTAAGCGCGGTCTGCGCATACTGGCTCATCGCGTACTCGTAGTTCTGTATCTTGATGACGGCGTCCTCAGGCTTTGCAACCTTGAAGTACACCACGCCGTTCACTGAAACGGGCACGTTGTCCTTGGTCATCACGGACTGCTTGGGGATGTCAAGGGTGAGAATTCTTATGTCCACTTTGCGCAGGTCCTGCAGTATGGGGATTACAATAACCAATCCTGCTTCGCGCATGCCAACATATTTTCCAAGCTGGAACATCACGCCCCGCTCGTACTGGTAAATGACTCGCACTACCATCGGAACGATTACGATTGCGCCCACAACTATGGCTGGAATGCAAAGCTCCTCTATTCCCATAAAGACACCTCTCCAAGCGATATTCCGCAGTTATATTTATAACGGAATTCCTAATGCTGAGAATAAGACGACCAGCCCCACGCCCAGCACGCCGCCAGCGCCAAGTTGCCGCGGCAACTTGGGGCGTTTTTGCGCAGCAGCGCAAAAGCGGCGGGCTATAGCGGAATTCCCATTGCTGAGAACAAAACAACCAATGCCACTCCTAGCACGCCGCCGAACGCCGCGATTATGAACGTGACGAAGTCAAGCGGCACATGGAGCACGCCGAAGTAGTTGAACAGCCAGAAGACAACCAGCCCGAAAATCCCGTGGAATATGAGCGAGCCGAGCTTTTTCGTGAAGTGGAACAGGAAGTAGGCTATGAAAACCGAAGCCGCGAGCGCAAGATACAAGCCAAGTGCCATGTGGTTAATTGGGTGGCAAGGAATAAAAGAATGCATGCGCCATTTCTGTGCATGGCAACATACAATTTCATCCCCCTCGCCGCTGCGACCATCGCGCTCTACGCAATTTCCTGGTTCCTCTCGCGCCAGGGGAAATACCTGTCCGTGCCCACGCACCGCAAGATTTGGAACGGCTTGCTCCTGGTTTCATTCGTGGGCCTGATTGTGTTTTCCTTCCTCAACGTGCTCTCCTACGACCAGGGCATCAATGTGCTCCCTGCATTCATCAACGTGACATTCTGGCATGTGGAGTTCGGCATAGTTTGCGTGTTTATCTCGGCTTTCCACGTGCTTTGGCACATATCCTACTTCCAGCAGTATTTGCCAAAGAAAAAGGAACAGCCCGCTGCGCAGCCCCTGGCGCAAGAGACGCCGCCTGCCTAACTTTTTTTACTCGTACTTCAACGCTTCCACCCCTAGGGGGCATAAGCTGCGCAGTCGCTTCCCCCTGATGGTTCACCCCCGTCTGCTACTCGTACTTCAACGCTTCCACCGGAGCAACCGACGCAGCGTTCCTCGCGGGGATGACGCCTGCAATTGCGCCTATTGCAACCGAGAAACCCATGCCAAGGAGTATGAGGTCCAGTGTAATCGCGGATGGCAAACCGAAGCTTGCAAGCGCGGATGAGGCAAGATACGAAAGCGCGATGCCCAGCACCCCGCCAATGAGCCCCACCATGCACGCCTCGAAAAGGAAAAGCTTGAGTATGGTGCCATTCCTGGCGCCCAATGCCTTGAGAAGCCCGATGTAGCGCGTCTGCTCAAGCACGGACGTGAACATGGCATTTGCCACGCCAATGCCTCCCACTATAAGGGATATCGAGGCAATGCCCCCCAGGAAAAGCCCAAGGGTGTCTGTCACGCTTGATATTGTGGATTGCGTGGACGAGGCGGTGGTCACAGTGAAATCCTGCGTGGCATTGGTCACCCTGTGCAGGCTGCGGAGCTTCTCAGCAACGCTTGCAGCCACCGCGTCCGGGTCGCTTCCATCAGCAGCTATCACCACGACCGAGCTCGCTTTCTCAGTCTGGTTGAAAAGCTCCTTTGCAGCCTTCTGCGTTATGAAAATGTTCCTGTCCGGGCCCCCGAATGTGGTGCTGGACTGGTTCAGCACCCCGACCACGCGGAACGGCTCGCCGTTTATCTTTATCTGCTTGTTGAGTATGTTGCTGTCGTTGAAAGTGTCCGACATCACCGAGTAGCCAATCACTGCGGATGTCAGGTCGCTTGTGCCAAGCGTCCTGCCCAATGTGATGGACGAGACCGAGCTTTCAGGGAAAGCGGACGGCTCCACGCCAATCACGGTGGCGCTGGTGTTCCTGTTCTTGTATTCCACCTTGCCGTTGCCTGACACGCGCGCATCCACTGCCTTCACCCCGCTCACTGCCTTGAGCGCAGCAGCCTCGGTGAATGTGATTTTCGCCGTGCTTGTGGTGCTGGTGGCCGCCCCTGGCATGCCCTGCGGCGCGCCCCCGCCGAAGCCCATGCTGCCTGCCCGCGCCCCTCCTGCGGTTATGGTGATTATGTTCGCGCCAAGCCCGCTCAGGCTTTTCTGTATGTTCTGGTTCATGCCCGTGCTTATCGAGATGAGCGAAACAATCGAGGCTACGCCTATCACGATGCCAAGCACGGCTAGCCAGCTTCGCAGGCTGCGGTAGCGCAGCGAGTTCATTGCAAGCTCGAGAAGCTCAATGTTGTTCATATTGATTACCGTTTGCAACTATTTTGCCTTGGCGTGCTCGGGCGGTTTCTGGGCTGCAGCCGGCTTCTTTTTCGCAAAGTACTTGCGGTATATGAGGTAGCCCGCCCCGATAATCACAATTGCGCCTATTGCCATGGGCACAATGCCGATGCCGTCCGTTGCCCCTGTGGCAGCCCTCCCGCCCTGGCCAAACAGCATGCCAAGCGGGTTGTTGCTGCGCGCTGCGGAATTGCCCGAGTTGGCAGCCGTGGGCATGCCAGTCTGGTTCCTCCCGCTCTGCACGAACGACGAGTTGCCCGCAACCGCGTCCAGCGTCTTTTTCACCGTGTGCTCCAGATTGTTGCTGTCCCTGAAGCGGACCTCGACCTCCACGCTTTTTCCAGTTGAGCTTGAGCCAAGCGAGAGCGAGGAGGAATCATCCACATTCAGCGTTCCCATGAAGCTCTCGATTGCAGCCTGCGAGCCTGCTGCCTTTGCGGATGCATACACGCTCCTTATCTGCGAGTTGCCGGTGTTCGCCACCTGCACTGCGGGCGTGGCGCCCGAGGTGTCAAGCGTGACTGTTATCTCAGGCGTGGCGCTCACCGATATTCCCATGTTGTAGGAAACAGCCTGCCCTGCGTTGGGCGTGAGCTTGATGGGAAGGGTGTAGTAGCCTGCGCCCTGCGAGGCAGCCACGCCGATGGACACGTTCATGCTCTTCGAGCTTCCAGCAGGCACGTTGTTGAAGTACAGCCTCTGCGCGCCCAGCGGGGTGAATGCCGAGGTGGTGTTGATTTCCAGCGTGCCTGATATCGAGGAGGTGCCTGCGTTTTCCAGCGTGAGCAGGAACAGCTCTTCCGAGCCTATCTCGACAGGCGAGTCAAGCGGCACAAGCGTGAGCCTGTACTGCGTCGAGGAATCCAGCACGCTTATCGGCCCTATGTACATGGTTTCCGAGGTGGGCTGGTTCAGCGCGTCCTGATAGGTGAGGATGATGGGCACAGAGTATGTGCCTGTCTTGGTATCGGACGATGACACGAGCGTGAATGAAACGTTCGCGGACGTATTGAGGGGGATGGTGCCTACCTGCTTTTCCGTCTCCCCGCTGATGATGAACGTCGAATTCACAGGCATGGAGAGCATGAGGTTGTTCACCACTCCGCCGGTGTTTTTCACCTGCAGTGTGAGGGGCAGCTTCTCGCCCGGGGATATGGATATTTCCACATTTCCCACAATCTTTGCCTCAAGCGGCCTGTACTGCTTCACCATGAGCGGAACGGAAAGCGAGGTCTTCTTCGACGTGTAGCTGCTTGCCGTGCTGCCCGTGTTGGTGGTTTGCGCAGTATAGTATATGTCGAGGTTCAATATTTGGATGCTGCCAACCGCGCTTTGGCTTATCTTGAACGGCACCACCACCTGCGCGTACGAGCCTGCGGTTATCTCGCCAAGCGAGTCGGTCTTGTCCATCCCGTCAATCACGTAGCGCGAGGTTACGGACTGCGCCGTCGAATCCCCGGTGTTGGACAGCTTTATCTGCAGGTATCCCATGGTGCCCGGGTAAACATCCGTCGGCACCGTGGTGTAGTTCATGATCTGCAGTATCGGGGCTGCGAACAGCCCGCCAGACATTGCAATCGCCGCCAGCGCAAAAACAACAAACATTTTCCCTTTCATTTCACTCGCCTCCATGCGTTCTTTTCCTGCCTTTTCCCGCGTTCCCCTTGTCGCTTTCGATTTTCCCGTCCATTATCCGGACTTCCCTGTCCGTCCTTGCAGCAATCTGGGCGTCGTGCGTCACCAGTATCACGGTGATGCCCTGGTTCCTGCAAAGCCCGATGATGTGGTCCATCACCTCGCTGCTCGACTTGCTGTCCAGGTTGCCCGTGGGCTCGTCCGCAAGTATTATCTTGGGGCTGTTGGCAAGCGCGCGTGCGATTGCCACCCTCTGCTTCTGCCCGCCTGAAAGCTGCGAGGGCAGATTGTGCTTCTTGTCTGTCAATCCCACCGCCGCAAGGTTGCGGTCCACTATTTTTTCCCGCTCTGCTTTTGGAATGCCCTTTATCATGAGCGGCAGCTCCACATTCTTGAAAACCGTCAGCGTGGGCGCGAGGTTGAATGCCTGGAACACAAAGCCAATGGTGTCGCGCCTCACGTCCGCAATCTCGTCGTTGCCCATCTTGGACATTGCCCTGCCGCCGATGAAAATCTCGCCGCCCGTGGGCCTGTCCAGGCAGCCTAGCATGTGCAAAAGCGTGGACTTCCCGCTGCCCGACGGGCCTATTATGGACAGAAGCTCGCCTGCGCCTATCTCCATGCTCACGCTGTCAAGCGCAAGGAACGGCGTAGCGCCATCGTAAAGCTTGGAAACATGCTCAAGCCTGAGCACAGGCTGCTCGTTTTTTCCCACGTGCATACTCTTCATCTCGCTCCTTATATAGAATCTCCGACTTTATGCCCAAATCATGCCCAAATTACGCCGTATTCTGAAGGTCAGCCCGCAAGCAAAAGCGCGCACGCAAGCCCGAGGGCAAGCAGGAGCACGAGCGCAATTTTCATCCATTTGGAATTGCTATTCCATGTGCATTTTGCTTTGGCAAAATGCATCAGACATCGAGCTCTGCTCGATGCTGAAATTTGCAAAAGTTTGCCTTCAACATTTTTCATCCGTTTATGCATCGCAATCCCCTCTCATGCCTGCATCGGAAAAACGAAAAGAAAAAAAAGAAGGAAGGGGGCGCGCGTGCGCCCGCCTTCACTTGTGTGGGTTTGATTGGAAGATTACTCCGCCTGGCGGTGCATGCCCATGCCCATTCCTCGCTTGCCTTGCATCTTGCCAAAGCCCTCGCCTGCCATCATGCCCGGCATCTTTTCCATGCCAAGGTCTGCCATGAGCTCGCTTTGCAGCTTGTGCACTTGCGAGAACTTCGCAAACGTGGTGGCATTCAGCTTCTCGAACATGGGGCCGCCGAATCCGTATTCCTCGTGCAGCTTTGTTGCAGCTGCAAAGTCGCCGGATTCCACGGCAGCCTGGAATGCCTTCTGCTCGGTGGAATTGAAGCGCTGCGCGCCTGTTTGCGCAAACGTTCCATTCTCCCCTGCCCTGCCGCGCATCATGCCTGTCATGTTCAATGCGCGCGTGCAGTTTTCGCTGCCTGCCCATTCAGGCCGGGCGCCTCCATTCATCATGCCCTGCCCCTTTGCAGTCCCGTTCCACTCCTGCATGCCGTTGCCTGCAGCCCATCCCTGCCCGCCTGATGCGAATGAAAGGCTTGCAAATGCAAGCGCAGCCATGCCCAAAGCGACCAGCAATATTCTTTGATCCATTTTCCTCGCCCTCCCGCATCCGGCGTACCATTGCGCCCGCCAATGCTTCTGCTAACTCCTCCGCTGGCTTCTTATAAGTAGATTTCCCGGAATGGTTCCCAAATCGTTCCCAAATTACCCCGTATTTGGGCGATGCACTAGGCTCGCTGCGCAAATTCCCGCCATTCACTCGTTGGAGAGCTTTGCGAATATGAGCAGCCCGATTGCCGAGAACATCATGGGCACGAACGAAATCATCGCAGCCCTGCCATTCGCCCCGAGGAGCAAGTGCATTGCCGGCACTGTGGAAATGGCATACATCAGGAAGGACGCGAGGAAAGCAATGAGGCCCAGCGTGAATGTGGACTTCAGGCGCAGGTAGTCCTTGATGTGGATGTAAAGAAGATAGATGACGATTATCACGTTGAACAATGAAAACACAAAGCGCAGCGCGGACAGGTTTTCAATGGCATTCCCTATGTCTTCAGGAGGCAGCGCGCCAAAGCCGCCGCCCATCATCCCTCCTCTCGTGCCGGGGCCGAAGCTTGGTATAAGCCATGAGGATGCAACTATGATCGCAAGTGCCGCCACTACGAGCCCCGCGGTGTAAAGCATGGCGCGCATGCTGCTTCCATTGGCACTTTTTTTCTCGCTTTTCGCGCCTTTGCCTTCCCTGTTAATTTTGCTTTTTGCCATCCTTACCACCCTTGATCAATTTGCCTAATTCATCCTGTGCAAGCGCAATATCCGATATGAAATACACCTGCCCGTATCCATTGCCGCTGTTCTCAAGAATCGAGTTCTTCACAAGAAGCTCCACGTGGTGCTCCACTGTCTTGTAGTCAAGCTTCGCAGCAAGCGCAAGCTGCCTCATGTTCATTGGCTTTTTAGAAAGAAGCGTGAGCAGAGAGACGCGCGTGGGCCCGCCCTTTGTCCCTTCCAATAGCCAGTAAAGCAGGCGCTTCATGGGGTCCATGCTGTTCACTAAGCATATGAGATTTTAATAGTTGATGCGTGCACGTCGGGCAGCAACAGCATCAAAGCAGGAGGCAGCGTGCCTGCGCAGCTTATGCTTCGTCCGCGTCGAAACCGCGCGCTGCCATGGAGTAAGCCATTGTCCTTGCGCGCAGGAAGCAAGAGTGAAGCACAGGCAGCATGAGCGCGAGGATATTCCTCTTGCAGCCCCGCGCGCGCTGCGCGGCAAGCGTGCGCTCGGCCTTTTTCCTGATGTAAGCAACAGAGACAAACGCCACCGAGAAAATGAAAGCCCATCTTTTCGGCATTCCGTAGAAGCGAAGCGCCGAGCTTATCTGCGAGGGCGCAGTGGTGAGCGCGAAGAGGAGAGGCGTATAGACGAGCGAGAGAAGGAAAACAAAATTCAGGCTGCCGTTGACGATTCCCAGCGGGACGGCAACGCCCATCACATTCGCCCAGCCTGTTTCAAAAAATATTCTGGCAAGCGAGGGGATGAGCGGCAGGAGCAAGAGCGCCTTCCTGCTTTTCACCACTTCCAAGAAGTCCATCCTGGCAAACGCGTAAAGCGCAAGCGTAACTGCAAAAAACAGCGGGGCGTATGAAAGCGGCGCGAAAATCTGCGCCAGCATGAAAAGCGCGAGCAGCGCAAGCTTTGCGCGCGCGTCAAGCGAGTGTACAATCGACTTTTTCTTGACATAGCCTAGCATGGCAGCACCTTGCGTTTTTGCATCGCGCTGGTTTTTCCTAGCATGTGCTGCACCTTATTTTCTTGCCGTCCATCGGAGGCCTTAAGCCCAGCTTTTCAATAAGCGATGACGAGAGCACTTCCACTCCGCCATCCTTCACGACCTTGCCGCCATCTATTACAATTATCCTCGTGGCATGCCTTGAAAGAAGGCAGGTGTCCTGCTCTGTGGCAATCACCGTCTTTCCCTCGCGCACCAGCGCATCCAAAATGGCATAAACTTCCTGCGAGGAGCGCCAGTCCAGGCTGGAAACAGGCTCGTCAAGCAAAATTATCCTGCTGTCCGCTGCAAGCGCGCTTGCAATCGCCACCTTCTGCTTCTGCCCAGAGGAAAGCTCGCTCGGGTCCTCGTGCAGCTTCCCGCTCAAGCCGACGCGCGCCACAGCCTTCCTTGCCGCGGCAAGCGCCTCTTCTCGTTGCATTCCCCGGTTCAAGAGGCCGAACGCCACTTCCTCCTCCACAGTGAGGTTGAATATCTGGTCATTGGGGTCCTGGAAAACCATGGAAGCTGCGCGCGAGATTTCAGGGAAGCCCATCTTCGCAACGTCCTTGCCGAAAAGCCTCACGCTTCCGGAAAATTTTCCGCGGATTTCCTTTGGCACCAATCCATTGCAGCAGTAAAGCAGGGTGGATTTTCCCGAGCCGACCGGGCCTATTATGCCCGCAAACTCGCCTTCCTGGAAAGCCAGGCTGGTCCCACTCACTGCCTTTTCCTTTTTCCCTGCGTAGGAGAATGAAACATCCTTAAGATGCAGCGCTTCTGTTTTCCGCATATCATACCCTACGAAGAATATTTCTTGGCAAAGCCAAACCTGTATGCAATCAGCCATGCGATTGCAATCTCAATCACGGCCTGTATCGCATTGAAGGCGAATATCGCGACATACCATGCCGCGCCCTTCCCGAAGAAAAGCAAATCAGAAGAATTCACAAGCGAGACAAACTGCTCCGGGCTTATCTTGAAGTAAAGAGGTCCTGCAAAGTAAAAGTTCGACACGATCATGGCGGCTCCGCGTATGATTATCACGGCAACCGCCAAGAGGGCCAGCACGCGCACATCGGCAAAAGCGGAATGCTTGTGCATGGCATCCTTGATTTTCCTCTCGCGCTCAAAGTACTTCAGCGCCGCGTATGTGATAAGAAGCATAAGCAAAATGGGCAGCAGGCCGAACAGCAGCCCTGTGCTTCCCAGCACGCTTTGCATCATGCCCCCTGCGGCGAACAATCCCACTGAAAAAACAATCGCGGCGAGCGCAGCAAGCGCAATCGCGGGCGCGCCTGTGCCTTTTCCGCGCATGATGAGGTAAGCCGCAAAAACCGCAATGGCCGGCGCGGTTGCCGCAAACTTCATTGCCGCGCCAATGGGCCCGGTCTGCGCGAAAAGCGCAATGAAAATGGTGGAAACCGCAAGCACTTCGATTGAGGATTCCACGCCGAACATGAAAAGCGCGAGGATGATAGGCACAGCCACCAGGTCGATTGTCATGCCAAAGCCCGTCTGCAAGCCAAGCGCGCCATTGGCAAACTGCAGGACAAATGCAAGGGCGGCGAGCGTTGCAGTGGCAACTAGCCTATAGGTCTTTGACATGGGGCAAAATCTGGGGTTTTTTCTATATAAAGGGCGTTTCCCAAAAATGGGTTAATACTGGGCAAATGGGGGCGTTGCAGCGCCTCATCAGTATTTCTTGATGCGCTTCAGATATTCGTCCTCGCTTATTTCATGCCTGCACACTGCCTTGAAATCATTGCGGATGGCCTCCGCCGTTTTTTGGTCTGCAGCTTTCATCTTGTTTGCATCCTCCTTGCCGAAGATGGCTTCCACATCCGCACCCGATGCGCCCAGAGCAAGGAGCACCATGCATATTTTTGCATCATTCAAGCCATAGCTGGTGATTATCTGGTTCATTTCATATAGGGCAGACTGCTTGCTGCCAAATTCAGGCGTCAAGTAATCTTTATTGTTAAGGGCACTGTAAAGCATGCCTAGGTATTTGGCGCACGAATGCGACCATAGCATGATATCTTTCTCGTCAAACCCGTTTTTCGATTCTGGCCTATCTGGCGTGATAATGACGTTGCCCGCTATAAGCCTCATCAAATTTTCTAAGGCAGGTACGATATATTCGCTTTTCTTCGCTTCAATGGCTGCCACTGCACACATCTGGTGATGATTTGCAAAATCAGCAACAGTGGTTCTTCTGACGCTAGCAAAGTCCCTGATTGAAGTTATCACACCTTGCATCCCCATATAATCCTTTATGCCTGGGAGGGCGGTCTTGGCAATAATAGCCAATGAACGCAAAGATTCAGCTGTAAGTATCGTTTTATATGAGAAGTATCCCAATCCCATCTCTTTTCCGCCAGCAGCCTTGTGCAAATCCACAGTCTCTCTTGGGCACTTTACAAACATCCGTGCCTCTGTTTCCTCATCTGCAAATGTAATCGCGTCCATAAAATTCTTAATGATCTTGGGGTCGCATTTTGCAATTTCCCTGAGCGCCGACAAGACCTCCTCGGTTTTTTCAGGGACATTGTAAAGCGTGGTCGTAGTGTCCTTGCTTCTACCCTCATTCACAGCGTTTTCATATTTAAGCTGCACAATTGCGTATGACAATTCTTTTGCCACGGCTTTTCCGTATTTTCCATATATCTCGGCAGGCAGCGTCCTCTTCATTTCACTTAGAAGCTTCCCTTCAATATCTTCCCTGGCTTTTTCACCAGTCTTAGGTTGTTCCTGGGGGGCGTAAAAGCCATCGCGCTCCTTCCCCTTTTTCGCTGCCGCGCCTGCAACCGGCTCGGAAAATAAGATTTTGCTTTCATTTGCAATGGTTTTGGTTCCCATGCGCATTATCTGCGCATTTCTGTTTAAAAAACGTCTGTCCGCGCGCCAAGCGTCAAACCTTTATCTTGTACTCAAAGTAGTCATCCCACGGATTCTCAAGCTTCATCATCTGCGCGCGGGTGAGCTTCTTAAACCGGCTTCAGGCTGAACTTCTTTTCCTTTTCCGAAAAACAGACGTGGAAATTCTCAAAGAAGCCCGCGCGCCCGAGGATGACCGGCGGCTCGAAATCGCCCATTATCACGTTGAAAGGCGCGAGGATTGTCCTTTTCTCGCGCATGAGGTTGACGATTATTGTAACGTTTATCTTCCGTGCCTCCACAAATCCGCTTGCCGAGGCAATCTTGGTTTCCTCTGCCTTGTCCAGGTCAAAGCCAAGTATTTCTGCCACGCTTTTGGGCATGGCACAGGTGTCCGCGCCCGAATCTACAAGGGCTGCGGTGTTGAAGATGCGGTTTTCCCTGCCGACAAGCGTTACAATGAGATGCGGAACCTTTGCTGGCGGAAACCCTGCGCGTTCTACTGTCAGATACTTGAAAGTGTAGCTCATAGAATCATGGTTTCGCTGCCTGGCACTTTCGTAAACAGGATTTTGGAAAGGGAAATGCCTTTGAGCTGGGCGTGCACGCCCTTCAGGTCCTTTCCATGCGCAAGTATTTTCGCGCCCTCAAGTGCAACCCATTCACCGCTAAAGCTAGACAAATCAATGCTCATCATAAGGTTGCTTGCTTTGCTTGCGGAAATCATATCTACCACTCTCTGAGGTGATATGGCTGGACTTCTTTAAAATGCTTGCCACTCTGGTGGGGTTAGGCTTTCACCTTGTACTCAAAATAGTCGTCCCACGGGTTCTCCATTTTCATCATCTGCGCGCGCGTCAGCTTCTCAAAGTAGCGCCTGAATGGGCGCATGGAATTCCCGTGCGCGGAAATGGCAACATTAACTTTGTTTTTCTTCATGTACTTGATGAGGTCGCGCACAAAGGGCAGCACGCGCGCCTCCACCATCTTTATGCTCTCACCGCCAGGCGGAGGGTAGTTGTATTTCCTCCTGATGTTATGGAGCTCTCCCGCCGAGTGCTCTTTCTCATACTTCTCATGTGAGGTGCCCGACAGCTTCCCATAGCTCCTCTCAATCATCCTGTCGTCCACGAACACCGCGCGGCATTCAGGGTGGCGCTTGAGAACCGCAGTCAGCGTGTCGCGCGAGCGGCTAAGCGACGTGCAGATGGCAATATCGATTTCCTTGTTCGCAAGCTTTCGCGCCACCACCTTTGCCTGCACCTTGCCGAATGGCGTAAGCCGAGAGTCCAGCCAGCCTGTGAAAAAATGGTTCTTGTTGAACACGGTCTGCGCGTGGCGGAAAAGGTAGATGGTGGGCTGCTTGCGCCAGCCTTCCACATCCTTTTTCACCCACTTGCCTGAGAAATTGAAATCCGACTTTTTTGGTTTCCTTGCCATGCGAAAGCAAATGAGCCCAACATATAAATACCCTTGCGCGGATGTTCACACATGGCAAAAAAAATCTACCTGGTGCGCCATGGCGAGGCGGACTCGAATGCAGGCGGCTTCTTCGCAGGATGGAAAGACGTTTCCCTCACGCCTTTGGGGCGCCAGCAGGCAGTCCTTCTCTCCAAGCGGCTGCTGCACGAGCCTATCGGCAGGGCGTATTGCTCCGACCTGCTGCGCGCAAAGCAGACTCTCGAGGCAATTTCAGTCAAATGCCCGGTGGAATACTCCCAAGCTCTTCGCGAAAAGAACTATGGCGAGCTTGAGGGCGTGAAATGGGAAGAGAACGAGAAGAAGTACGAAAAGTACCACCTTGACTCGTCTGCGCGCGCGCCAGGCGGGGAGAACAACGCTGACGTGCAGAGGCGCGTGTGCGAATATTTCGAGAAGACAATCATCAACTCAGCAGAGGACCAGGTGCTGGTGGTGTCCCACCACGGGCCAATCGTGCTTCTTGCCTGCCAGATGCTGGGCATGCCCCTCTCGAACTGGCGCAAGCTTCGGCTTGGCAACTGCGGGCTGTGCATCTTCTCAAAGGAAGGCAAGACCTGGCGCATGACTTTGTGGAATTCGCTTTCCCACTACGGGCTCATGGGCTTTCGGCCGCTTCTGGCAAAGGAAAGGCAATAAGCTAAGGATAAAGAAAAACAAAAGAAAGGCGCCCGGTTAATGGGCAAGGAATAAAGAAAAAACTGAAAAGACGGCGGTGCGCTGGCATTATTTTTCCTATTGCTTTACTCGGGGCGCTTTCTCTTCCCGAATTTGTAGAGGAAAATCGCAGTGATTATTATCGGCCATGCGAGGTTGAACATCGGGATGCTCACGTTGGGCATAATCTGGGCAAAACCCAGCATGGCGACAACGAGCATCACCCAATCCTCGGGGCAGTGCAGGAACCAGTCATGCTTCCAGTCATACTTCGCTTTCTTTGCAGCCATGTGACCACCGCATAGCCAACTCCGATAAGCTTTATATCCTTGCCTCTGCGCCATGTTTTCCTCTTTTTTCTCATATGAACAAATATATGCATTTATGTACACTTTTATAAAACCTTCAGGGAATATCTCCCTCGGTGAGACTATGGCTGATATTGCAAGGGTAAAAATTTTGCTTACTGAGGACGACGTCCCGAAGGAATTCTACAACATCGCCGCGGACCTGAAGACTCCGCTTGCCCCGCCCATCCATCCGGGCACGCGCGAGCCCGTGCCCCCTGAGGCATTCTACCCCCTTTTCCCGCACGAAGTGGTGAGGCAGGAATACTCGACAGAGCGCTTCATCCCAATACCTGGCGAGGTGCGCGAGGCATTGCTGCGCTCAGGCAGGCCCATGCCGCTTTTCCGCGCAACCAGGCTTGAGAAGCACCTGAAAACGCCTGCGAAAATCTACTTCAAGCACGAGGGCATGAACCCGTGCGGCAGCCACAAGCCCAACACCGCAATCCCGCAAACATACTACAACCTCAAGGAGGGCACCGAGACAATCTACACCGAGACCGGCGCAGGGCAGTGGGGAACCGCGCTTGCCTACTCCACCATGCTCTTCGGCCTCAAGTGCGAGGTGTTCATGGTTAAGGTGAGCTTTGAGCAAAAGCCATACAGGAAAGTGATGATTGAGACATACGGCGCAAAGGTGCACGCCTCGCCCAGCCCGCACACGGCGTACGGGAAAAAGGTGCTTGCGGAAAAGCCCGACCACACCGGAAGTCTGGGCATTGCGATTTCCGAGGCGATTGAAAAAGTGGTCACCGACCCGAGCGGAAAGTCAAAGTACTCGCTTGGAAGCGTGCTCAACCACGTGATGCTGCACCAGACCGTGATAGGGCAGGAAGTGCGCGCGCAGCTTGCGCTTGAGGATGCCGTGCCAGACTACGTGATTGGCTGCATCGGAGGCGGCTCCAACTTCGCAGGCATCTCATTCCCGCTCATCTACGACAAGATGAAGGGCAAGAACAACGCGGAATTCATTGCCGTCGAGCCTGCCACCTGCCCCTCCACGACGAAGGGCAAGTTCGAGTACGACTTCGGCGACACCGCCGGCATGACGCCCCTCATGAAGATGTACACGCTTGGCAAGGATTACGTGCCCTCGGCAATACACGCCGGAGGCCTGCGCTACCATGGCATGGCGCCCACTGTCTCGCACCTTGTAGCCGACGGAATGGTAAAGCCGGTTTCCTACGACCAGAAAGAAGTGTTCGAGGCAGGCGTGACATTCGCGCGCACCGAAGGGATAATCCCTGCGCCTGAAAGCTCGCACGCCATCAAGGCTGCAATCGACACCGCGCTTCTCTGCAAGAAGAACAACGAGGCAAAGACAATCGTCTTCAACCTCAGCGGGCACGGGCTGCTTGACCTTGGCGGATACCAAAAGTACCTTGACGGAAAACTCGAATAAACTTTTTTCATTTTTTCTTATTTTTTCTTTTCCTTTTTTGTTTTTTCCCATCAGCGCCCGCCACAACATTCTTAAACACTTACGCCTACCTTTTACAACACGATAACATGGCGCCTCCTATCTACAAGCAGCAAAATCGCTCTTTGCAAAAGTCTCCAGGCGGCGCAGCCGGTGGCGTTTCGCCCCTTTCTGAAAATATTTCCAAGCGCGCGCCTGCGCTTACCCTTGCGCAGAAATTTGCAGAGGCAAGGTCGCTTACAGCAAGGGCGCGCAGGCACTTCGGCGGCTCAAGCAAGTCGGGCGCCAAGTTAGGCATCGACGCGCACATGCCAGATTTCGAGCTGTGGGGGTCGCACTTTTCCTCAAGCAAAAACATAGCAATGGCAAACGCAGCCATTTCAACGTGCCATTCGGCAATCACGGCATGGCTGCGCGTGCTGCCCTGGCTCAAGCCTGATTCGCGCGAAATTTTCGAAGCCTACCTGTCTCTTGGCGAGCTGTATTCCAAGCGCGAAACGCTTGTCAGCTGGCATTCCATGAGATTTTTCTCCGACAAGCCTTCCCTTCAGCACAATCTCCGCTGCCTCGAGGCTCTGCAGCAGTCTCTTTCCTACATTGAAAAGGCAGTGCTCTGCAAGGAGCAGCCCGCGCTTCCTGCGCTTGAGGCGCAGCCCCTCAACGACCGCCTCGTGCTGGCACACGAGTATCTCAGCCAGATATATTTCGTCTTGTTTGAAGCATATCTGCAGCAAGGCAGCAAAGCGGAAAAGTGCAGGAAACTTCTTGCGAAGCACCAGCGCATTATCATAAGCACAAAGAACGGCACTTACAAGCTCCTCAAGCCTGCTGTCAAGCCCGGCCCGCTTGCAGAGGGCATAATCAATCTCGCGTGATCTACTACCGCCCGAAGGCATTGGGGATCTCGCGCTTAGGCAACTAAGCAAGCAGCGGGAACGCAACTTTCAATCCCGTGATTATGAACTGCACGCCCACCGCGCACACAAGAAGGCCCATTATCTTGGTCATCGCCTCTGTGCCGTCCTCGCCAAGCGCTTTTTGGATGGGGGTTGAGAAGCGGAGCACCACGTAGTTCACCGCGCACGCCACCAGTATTGCAGCCCATAGCGCGATTGCAAACCAGGCGGTGGGCGCCTGGCTGGCAAGCACCACTGCGGTGGTTATTGCTCCCGGGCCTGCGGTCATGGGGATGGCAAGTGGCACCACGAATGAATGCCTGTCGAATGGCGCGTGCCTCAGCTTCTTGTCGTCAGGCGTGAACATCTTCAGGCCTATGATGAGCAGCACCATGCCTCCTGCAATCCTGAAAGCCTCGAGCGTTATCGAATAGAGCTGGAAGACTAAGAAGCCTGACAGGGCGAAGAACACCAGCACGCAGAAGGCAACTATGCTTGACATGAAAGCAGCGCGCTCGCGCTCCCCCTTTCTTGCGCCCTTGGTAAGCGAAATGAGCGTGGCTATGGTGGAAAACGGGTTGATGATCACCATCATCGAGATGAATGAGGTGATGAAGAACGTCATCTCTGGCTCCATGGCAGCCACTGCGCACCCAACTATTATATATCTCGCGCCCGCTACTGGTTCCATGGACGCGCACGCGCTTGGCTATGATGAGCTTGCATCTTCCCTGGTTGAAACCATTTGCTCGCGGGGCGAATGGCACCGAGTGGTTTCCATAGATTTAGAAACGAAAATAGAGAAGAAAACCGACTTCCTTACCGGCGAGCGCTTGCTTGCCATCGGCATCGCGCGCAGGGCAGGCGCTTCTGTCGAGACCCGCACGTTCACATTGAAAGACGAGAGCGACGACGCGGAAATAGAGCTTCTCTACGAGGCTGCGCGCCATCTTGCGCCCGTGCATCCGCTTCTCCTGCTCGGCTACAACATCGCAGGCTACGACTACCCTCTCCTGAACATGAAGCTCAAGTGGCACGATGACCTTCTCCGCGCCCGTTTGCCTGACGCCCGTTTTGCTGCGCAAAACGGCGCCCCTTCGAGCCAGCAGGCTCGAAGCGGGGGGCAAAAACCAATTTTCCCGCGCGAATACTGGGCGCTGAAAGACGCGCTCACGCGCGCGTTCGTGCTTGACATGATGCACCCGCTGCGCTTCGCGCTTGCTGCGCACGACAACCTCACGCCGAAATACAAGTCATTGGCGGATGTTGTCAGCCACGCGCGCTTTGAAAAGGTGGCGCTCATGAGAAGAAAGCAGCTTGCTGCAGGCACTGATACGGAAAACAAGGGCAAGGTAATCTACGGCATGTGGAAGGCGCGCGACCCGAATTTCGAGCGCTACCTGGAAGGCGACGTGCACGATGTATTGCTGCTTGCCGAGGAATTGTTCGGCGTCACTTCTCGCTCTTCCCCTGCGAGTCCATCCTCTCCATCCCTAGGGGGCATCAGGGCTTCTTCTGATCCCCCTGATGGTTCACCCCCGCAATGACCTCCATATCCTCCATGAAGCGCGTGATGTCCTCCCAAATCCTTTTTTTCTCGTTCCCAGCAATCACTTCCACGCTTCCGCGCAAGGATGGCTGGTAGTAGGGAAGGTAGCGCGCAAACCTGTCGTCAATGAGCAGGCAATAGCAATAGTCCTCTGCCTTCCTAATGCCTCTGCCCATTGCCTGCACGGTCTTGATGCATGCAGGCAGCAGGGACGCAAGCTCCTGCGCCCTCTCGCCGCTGCCGAACTTCTTCTTCAGGTACCCTTCATACGCTTCATGGCGCGCGTCAGGCTTAGGAAAAGGGAATCCCGCAATCACAATGAGCTTGAACGGGTTGTTCCTGAAATCCATGCCCTCTGAATAGGAGCCGCCAATCACTCCGTGGAAAACAACCGGCTTTTCCTCGAACGTGCGCGCCTCGATCCTTGACTTCCTTTCTTCCACCGCAGTGTGCTTCTCCTTCCTCATCTCGGTCTCATGATGGAACCCGTGCAGCACCAGCTCGTCCTTCACCATGCGAAGATATTCATACGACGGGTAGAAAATCGCAAGCGAGTGCGGGGCGCAGGCACGCGCAGCCTCGTCTATGATGCTTGCCATCACCTTCACGCGCGCAGCATCCACCCTTTCCCTTGCGCGCGAGGAAACCCAGTTGCAAATCCTCACGCGCTTCCTTTCGGCGTCAAAAGGCGACGAATACGTCCCTTCCTCAAGCTTCATTGCGCGCGTTGCATCAATTCCCAAGAGGTCGCACAGCCCCTGCTTGCCAATCAAGGTGCCGCTCATGAGCGTGGCGGAATGCACCTCGGAAAACACGCTTGCGGAAACAAACGACGGGTCGAACAGCGCGGTGCGCACCCTGAAGAATTCCCTGTCATCCGATGTCTTGATGAACGCGCCGTAGGCAGGGTTGCCCGCCGCTGCCTTTTCAGCGGAATCAAGGAACGCGGCAAGCTCGGAAAGGGAAGAAAGCCCGTCAATATCTAACCGTGCACCCTCTCCCGCCTTCACCGCCTCCCTCCTCACAAACTCCACAATATCGTAAAGCATGTGCGAAAGCGGAGCATTGCTCTCTCCGCCCATCAGGCTTGACAGCCCATATCCCGCGAATTTCTCAGGATGGAAAAATGCAAGCTCCTCGCGCGAAAGCCGCTTCTCCTCCTTCGCAGCATCGCTCTCTTCCACTAGCCTTTTGAGCGATGGCGCAAGCGCATTCTTGAAGTAGCCAGACACGAGGTTTATTTCCGAAAGCATGTCCGGCGAATCCTCGGACTGCTTCCTTGCATCCGCAAGCGCGCGCTGCGCGTTCTTCAAAGTCTTCTCGCCTATCTGGCGCGCGTTGATGTCCATTATCCTGTCCGCCAAGTTGTGCGCCTCGTCGATTATCACGTCGCACTCGCTAAGGGGCCTGCCGAGCTTCATCAGGAAAAGCCCCAGGATGGACGGCTCGAACAGATAGGAATAGTCGCACACCACCACGTCCGCATCCTTCATTGCGCCAAGCGCTGCATAGTGCGCGCAGTAATTTTCCAGCATGGACCTGCGCACGCTCTCGGCGGCGCTTATCGGGTCCTCCAGCAACTTCTCCGGCACCGAAAGCGGCGGGCGCGAGAATTTGCAGTGCGCGATTTCGCACAGAAGGTAGGGCGAATCGTCCGACGGGTCGAGCGCGCGCAGCAGGCACATCCTGTGCTTGGAAATTTTGTCCACCACGCGAAGGCGCGGCAAGCTCGGGCGAAGCGCAGCAAGCGCATCCGAGCGGTGCTTGATGATGGAGCGGCATTCTATCATTGCCTGTATGTGGTGCGAATTCCTGTGCGTGAGGAAAACCACTTTCCTGCCTGCGGGAAGTGCGCTCTCCAGCGCGCCGCAAAGCGATGCCGCAGTTTTCCCGATGCCTGTGGGCGCGTTTGCGAAAAGCACCTTTCCCTCATCAGCCGCAGCTCTTGCGTCGTTGTAAAAGTCGTGCTGCCCGCTTCTCATGTGCGCGTGCGGGAAAAGTGAATGGGGCTGCAATGGGGGAATCGGCATGCTATCGCGCGTGTAGGGAGGCAGAAACCTTATATATTAATGATGCGTTTCACATGGCGGTGGGGCATTATGAATAAGCTTTTTGCACTTCTTTGCGCCGCAGCCGCGCTTCTTGCTTTTGGCTGCATAGGCAATCCGCTGATGCCGCCTGCGCCGCAGGGTGATGCTGCTGCGCCTGCGCCAAGCACGGTTTACATCGGTGACAACAGCGACACACATGGCTGCAAGACGGCGGACGGCTATTTCTGGTGCCAGGTGAAGGGAAACTGCATCAAGATAAGCGACGAGAAATGCCAGTACGAGCCCCCGCCCGGCGGGGTGAGCGCAGTGAGCGCAGCTGCATGCGCGGATTCCAACGGGACCGTGGCTGACGGCGCGGCCTGCCCGTACGGCACCTATGCTTCGGCCGGAATAATCGGGGACTCAACCTCGCAAAAATCATGCTGCAGGCCTGCGGGCCAGGCATCAGGGTGAACTCCATGGGCAAGACTTCCACTGCAAGCCAAGCGGGGGCCGGCGCGCAAGCCGCCCATCCGGGGAAGAAAAGCGCCCTCCCGCTCATCGCAGCAGGCGTTGCCGCCGTAGTCCTGCTCGCCCTCGCATTCGCTTTCATTGGCGCGCAGCAGCAGCCTTCCGCATCATCCGCGCAGCCAGGCGGATTGCAGGCGGGCGTGGAGCCGGCATCAGAGCCAGTTGCAAGCCCGGACTCTCACGGCTGCGCCCTCGCGGGCGGTTATGCATGGTGCAATTCCACGCAAAAATGCATCCTCGCCTCTGAGGAAAACTGCCCGTTCTACCCTCTCTTGAGGGCGACCTCGGGGGGCGCCCCATCTTTCATTTCCCCTCCAATGCCGCCTGAAAGCCCTGTGGCGTTTCCTACCAACAGCCAAGCCGCGCCCGACATAGCAACGCCTGGAAAAAACGCAACCCCTTTCCTGCCTTCAACAGGCGAGCCTGCGCCTTCCGGCTCATCCGACAGCCTGCCCGCGCCATTGCTTTTGGGCAATGACAGCGACGTTCATGGCTGCAAGGCAAGCGCAGGCTACTCCTGGTGCGAATCAACTCAGAAATGCTACCGCCCGCAAGATGAAGGCTGCCAATCTTCGCTTTCTCCATCAGAGCTAGTAGAGCAGTACAACGCATCTAACAACTCCCTGCTCGTGGGCAATGACAGCGACGCGCATGGCTGCAAGGCAAGCGCAGGCTACAGTTGGTGCGAGCCAAGCCAAAAGTGCATCAGAAGCTGGGAGGAAAACTGCACCGCCAGCGCATTGCCAACAGCAAGCCCGTGTACTCAGCTCGGCGGCGCAATTATCGATATCTCGGACAGCTGCCCAAATGGAAACATTTCTCCATATCCTGATTTAGCGGTAAAAAACAAGACATGCTGCTTTGCGCAGTAGTTGAAAAATCATTCATTGCCGCAGCCACTCGCTCTTTATCTGCCTGCGGTCCTGCTGTGCGCACTTTAGTTCCTCAGCCACTCGCTCTTCCTTGACAGCCTTTTTCCCGCCATATCTTTCGGCGAAAGCCACCTGTAGCCTGAAAACTCGGATGATGTGCGCACCGCGTGGCTTTTCGCAGTCACCTTGAAAACAAGCGCGGGAATGATTGCGCGCCTTTTGCGCGTGCCTGCGTTGTGCTTTCGCTGGAAAAGTATCTCGTGCACTTCCGCATCTATGCCTGCCTGCGTGCGGAACGCAGAAACAAGCGCGGCAACTGGATTCTCGCCTGCCGTCACTTCCACGCATGGGATTTCAAACAGCTCCTCGCCCAGCGCGCTTTTCCTCACAAGGAAAAGGCTGCGCTCGCCATCTTCCAAAAGCCCGCAGGCGATTGCCTGCGGCACGGCGGGTTGCGCATGTTTTCTCATGGCTTTCACTTCATGCGAATGCTTTATATTTGTGGCGCGCGTATTTGCGCCGGGAGGTATGATTATGCGGTTTGCTGCACAACTTTTGGTGTTCCTGTTTTTGATGATGATCCCTGTTTTTGCGCTCGGCTGCAATCCCGGCGCGGTGGAATGCGTTGATGATTACAGTTTCCACACATGCAACGAATACGCGCTTTGGGGCGACACCGTCTCCTGCCTTGCAGGGCAGACGTGCGTGAACGGCGTGTGCGAAATGCCGCTTGGCTGCTCGCCTGGCGCAAGGGAGTGCGTGGGCGCGGCAACCTACAAGGTGTGCAGCAACTATGCGATTTGGGGGCCTGAAACCGCTTGCCCGGCGAGCCAGCTTTGCAGCAGCGGAACATGCTACAGCCCGTTCCCCAAGCAGTGCGACTACCCGGGGCAGGCGCGTTGCAATCCGTCAGACTCCGGCGAGGTGCAGACCTGCAATGGCAACTTCCAATGGGAGCACAAGCAATCGTGCGACTACGGGTGCCAGAGCGGATACTGCAGGACATGCAGGCCGGGAAACACGAGGTGCTCGGGCACTTACACTTACCAAACATGCAACAACGACGCCTCGTGGGGAAGCGACAGCAGATGCCCGAACAGCCTTGTCTGCGACGGCGGCTCGTGCGTGGTCAACCCCTCGCTCAAATGCACAAGCATAGGCTCCTACCGCTGCTCGCCGGACAGCGCCACTGTCCTGCAGCAATGCGGCAACAACTACCAATGGTCTGATTACACCTACTGCTCGCTCGGATGCTCTTCCAGCGCATGCAAGGTTTGCAATTACGGCGACAGGAAATGCAAGGACAGCGGCACCTACCTCAACTGCGGGGTGGGCGGGCAATGGGGCGGAGAGACTTCCTGTCCCACGGGATACTTCTGCTTCAGCGGCTCCTGTCAGGTGCCCACAGGCAGCCAGTGCTCCTCGCAGGGCGCAATGCGCTGCTCGACAACGAATGCGAACATGATGCAAATATGCAGCAATAATTACGTATATACTGATTACCAGCTCTGCAGCCAGGGCTGCATAAACGGCGCGTGCGCGGACTGCAAGCCAGGCACCAGCGTGTGCTCCGGCGCAACCGCCACCAAGACCTGCGGGGCGGACGGCAAGTACGGCGCCCAGCAGAACTGCGCATCCGGCTATGCGTGCACTGACGGCAACTGCGTGCAAACGGCAGTGTGCACCGAGGGGCAGAAAAGCTGCGTCGCAAACAGCGTTTATCTCTGCAAGAACGGGCAGTGGGCGGCATACCTCTCCTGCCCGTCGAACAGCAACTGCGTGACTGCGGCAGGCACGTCTTATTGCGAAGCAACGCCCGTGCCTTCCCCGTCCCCTTCGCCTTCTCCATCCCCAACGCCTTCGCCTTCCCCGCAAAATGACAGCGGGCTCCTGGGGCTTGGCATGATCGGCGGAGCTGTCGCGGCAGTGGTCGTGGTCGGCGTGATTGCCGGAGCAGGCTATTTCCTGTTCATGAGGAGGAAATAAGGGAAAACAAGAGGTGTTATTATGAAAAACAACGCAATTCTCGCATTTGCCGTGGTGGCCATCCTTATCTTTTCATTCGGGTGCGCGCAGCAGCCTCCGGCGCCAACGCCCATGCCCGGCTCTGACCGCGACGCATACGGCTGCATCCCATCAGCAGGCTACACATGGTGCGCAGATCTCAACCAATGCATACGCCCGTGGGAAACCAACTGCACGTTTGAGTCTGCCGGCACTGGCGACGATATGATGCCCGGCTCGGACCGCGACTCGCACGGCTGCATAGGGAGCGCAGGCTACACATGGTGCGCAGAGAAAAGCAAGTGCATCCGCAGCTGGGAGGAAAGCTGCACCGCCACCGCATTGGTGAAATCGGACGTGAGGCTCATAACTGAGAACTTCCCGCCATTGAACTTTGCAGGCGCGGACGGGACTGCAAAAGGCAGGTCGACCGCAATAGTGCGCGGGATACTCTCGCGCCTTGGGCAGACCGCAGACATTGAAATCCTTCCATGGGCCGACGGCTACGGCCTTGCGCTCAACACGACGAACGTGGCGCTCTTCTCCACCGCGCGCACCCTCGCGCGCGCCCCCCTGTTCAAGTGGGTGGGGCCAATAGGCTCATATGAAAAGGCGTTTTATGCAAGGGCGAATTCCACGCTCGCAATCACGAACCTCGACGCAGCGCGCAAAGTCGGCTCCATCTGCGTGGTGAAGGACGACGCGCGCCAGCAGATGCTCTCCGAGCGCGGTTTCACCAACCTTGCCATTTCGGCTTCTGATGAGATATGCATAAACGAGCTGGTTGCCGGCAAAACCGACCTCTGGTTCGGCTCCACAGAAAGCGAGCCTTTCTCGACCTACCTTGCAGGCGTGGACCCCAGCAGCATGAAGCTGGCGTACGTGGTGGAAACAAACGAGATTTTCATCGCATTCTCGAATTCCACGCCAGACGAAACAGTGATGGCGTGGCAAACCGCGCTTGACAGGATGAAGCGCGACGGGTTCTACGATGCGCTGCAGGGGCAGTACAAGATAACCGCCCCCGACAGCGCAGGCAAAGAGCTTGCAGCAACAGGCGCCGCCAAGCTCGCCCTGTTCGAGTCGAAAGTGAACGGCAAGCTTGACAGCCTCACGGTTGACCTGCAGGCTGCCGCAGCTGCCAACAGCGCGCTCTCCGGCGACTGGAACAAGATTTCGCCCACCCTCGCCGCGCTTTCCGGCAAGCACAACTACACGCTGTTCTGGTATGCATTGCCGAACGGCACCTACTACGCAGTGGGCGAAGGGCTTGCAGCAGGCAACCTTGCGGACCGCGCCTACTTCAAGCAGGCCATGGCCGGCAAGGTCTCGATCGGCGACCTGATGTCTAGCAAATCCACTGGAAAGAACGTGGCCGTGGTGGCAGTGCCCATAAAGAACGGCATGGTGACAGTGGGCGCGATGGGTGGCTCGACCTACCTCGACGGCTTCAGCAACGAAGTCGCCTCCGCGCTTTCGCTGCCGGACTACATGTACTTCTTTGCCATCAACAATGACGGGCAAGTAGCGTTGCACACCGACACCACCAAGATAATGCAGTTCCCTGCCACGTTCGGTGGCGCGCTGATTGCCGATGGCATGGAAACCATCACCATAACCAACAACGGCACGCTGGACTACGACCTTGACGGCAGGATGCGCCGCGCAACATACGGCACCTCCGCGCCAACGGGCTGGCACTTCGTGGTTGCAGAGTACCTCGAGTAGAACAAGAAATTCTTTTTTCTTCTTTTATTTTTTTACTTTCCCTCAAACTCATTGATGTCGCTGATGATTTTTTTCGCAAGCGCTTCCGCCTCTTCCTTCTTCACGCTCGCTCCGCCCACCGAGCGATGCCCGCCGCCGCCAATCTTTTTCATTGCCGCGCCGACATCGAATTCGCTTTTCTTTCCATATATGTTGTGCCCCACTGACAATTTTGCGTGCTCCTTGTCCTCTTTTTCAGGCATCAGCCTCACCGATGTGACGGCATCAGGGAACAGCGAATAAATGAGATAATTGTTGCCGCGCGGCAAGTCCGGGCGCGTGCGAAGGTCAGAGTATGCCGCCTTGCCAACCATCACGGTGTGCTCTCGCAGTATCTGCGCGAACTTGTCAAGCTCGCTCTTCACATTCTTTACTCTCTCCGCCACGCGCGCGTCTGCAAGCACGGCGGAAATATCCGGGTTCTTGCGAATGAGCGCAATCACATGCACCTTGTAGGCATCATCTTCTTTTTTCTCCGCGCTTGTCTCCAACGTGTTTGAGAAAAGGAACCAGCCTGACGGATTCTCCGCCTCCTCGCGGCTCACCTGCCCCGAGTCTATCTTGTCCGTGGCTTCCACGGCAGCTGCATATTTCTCCAAGTAAGGGTTTTCATAATATTCATAAACCACGCGCGCTGCAGAGGGCGCAAGCTTCCAGCTGCCCTCAAACTTTGCGCCTTCTTTCGGGCGCGAGGACTCATGATGGTCAAACCACATGCCTGCGTGCCTGTCATACGGCAAGTCGGAAATGATGTCGCTTTTCCTGAAAGGGATTTTCCCTGCCTGAACCGTGCCTGGGTCCACGAAGCGGAACTCGTCGATTTCCTCCACGCATGAAATGAGCACCGCGCACATCACGCCGTCCAGGTCGGTATGGGTGTAAAGCCTCATGGAAGTGAAATGCTGCAGAAGAATTAAAAACAGCACAAGCGAATTGCCTTCCGGTGATTCCCAATGGGCAAGTTTGCGCCGGTACTCGCACTTTCAATCGTTTCTCTCCTGCTTTTCGGCTGCGTCTCGCAGCCATCTCAATCCGCAAAGCTGCCGCCCATCCCATCGCCACCCACACTAGTGGGTGGTGACAAGGACGCGCACGGCTGCATCGGCTCCGCAGGCTATGAATGGTGCGAGGCAAATCAGAAATGCTACCGCTCATGGGAAGAGAACTGCACAAACGCCGCGCCAATCGGCGGAGGCGCATCCTGCAAAACCGTCTCGGACTGCGGAACAGGCGCAGCGCGCTGCGTGAACGGCACCTGCACGCAATACGACGAGCACGGCTGCGTGCCTGACGGCGGATATTCCTGGTGCCCTGAGAAGAGCAAGTGCCTGCAAGTGTGGGAAGAGAGCTGCCCATCGCTCTCCGCAGCAGCGCTTGAGGCGCAGGCAAAGACATACTGCGCAAGCGGAAACACGGTCTACATCTGCGGGGAATACATCCGCGTGGTGTCCGACATGCCCGGCGCAGGCTCGAAATTCTACACTCTTGGCAATTACGACCCGGTGGCAACTTGCCCTGTGGTGGCGCCCGACAGCATGAGCGCGCAGTGCAGATTGCTCCTGTTCGGGAACAACTGCGTCGAGCGCGAAGTGCCGTGCAACTCCGCTGCCATATCCGCAGCAGGCGCGCCGGCGGCAGTGGCCGACCTTAAGGACGACCCCAGCTTCGTGGGCGCGCAGCTTTCATGGTCCGCGCCTGACGCAATTGCAGTGGACTATGCAGTCTACAGGGGCGACTCAGCGCTTGCGGAGATTTCGCTCGTCAAGACGACCGGGCAGACGAGTTACGACGATGTATTCAACGGAGGCAACAAGACGTTCGCCTATTTCGTGCGCGCGCGCAATGCCAACGGCGCCGAGTCGCCGAACTCGAACATCATCTACGTGCAGCAGCTCTCTACATCAAACACGCCCTCTCCCGGGCAGATTGACTGATTTGATTTTATGGCAGTGAAAAATAACAATTTGCGCCGCCTGGGCATGATTGCCCTGTTCATAGTGGCATGCGAGTCGGCAGGCATATTGGGGTCGCTTTTCACCATCCAATCCATTCCGACCTGGTACGCTACGCTCATCAAGCCGCCATTCACGCCCCCCAGCTGGCTGTTCGCCCCAGTCTGGACCATCCTCTACGCGCTCATGGGCATCTCGGCTTTCCTAATATGGGAAAAGAAGCAAGGCGCCCAGAAGCCGCGCGCTTCGGCTGCGCTTAACATGTTCAGCCTCCAGCTCGTCCTCAACGCGCTTTGGTCCATTGTTTTCTTCGGGCTCCGTTCCCCCCTTCTCGGGCTTCTCATCATACTTTTCATGCTTTTCGCAATCATCCTCACCATGTGGCGCTTCTACTTCATTGACAGGCGAGCGTTCTGGCTCATGGTGCCTTACATCCTATGGGTGAGCTTCGCTACCTTGCTGAACTTCTACATCTTCGCGCTCAATCCTTAGACTCAACAAATTTCATGGCAGCCGAGTTCATGCAGTAGCGCTTGCCGGTTGGGGCAGGTCCGTCATCGAATACGTGCCCAAGGTGCCCTTTGCATTTTGCGCACACTATTTCCACCCTCGCCATGCCCGCGCTCTCATCTTTCACTTCTTCCACCGCGCCCTTTTTCACAGGCGCAAAAAAAGACGGCCAGCCAGTGCCGGATTCGAATTTGGAGTCGGATGCAAAGAGCAGAGCGCCGCAGCCTGCGCAATGATATTTTCCTTTCTTCTTGTTGTTCCAGTGAATCCCGCAGAACGGAGGCTCGGTGCCTTTCTGCCGAAGCACGCGGTACTGCTCGGGCGTGAGCTTTTCCTTCCATTCGTCTTTTGCCATTTCAAAACCTCGAAAACATCACATGTGGCAGCTCGGCTGCCCTTTCTTGAACAAATATTTCTGGTGGTATTCCTCTGCAGGCCAGAACATGCCCGCAGGCACGATTTGCGTCACGATTTTTCCCTTGTAGTGCAATTCGCGTGCGCTCATTGCACTGCTGAAAAAGTTGCAGGCAACTTTTTCATTCCACTTGCCCGACTTCCCAAGCGCAGCAATCGATTCGCGCGCTGCCTTTTCCTGCGCCTTGCTGTGGAAAAAAATAGCAGACCTGTACTGCGTGCCAATGTCCCATCCCTGCCTGTTCATCGTGGTGGGGTTGTGGCTCGACCAGAAAACATCCAGAAGCGCGCGGTAGCTTGTCTTTTTCGGGTCAAACTCAATCTGCACCGCCTCTGCATGCCCTGTGAGGTTGGTGCACACTTGCTCGTAGGTCGGATTCTCCGTCTTGCCTCCGATATAGCCTGCCGTGGTTTTCACCACGCCCGGCAGGCAGCGGAAGCGCTCCTCCACGCCCCAGAAGCAGCCTGCTGCGAAAGTTGCAATCTCGAGTTTCTTTTCATTTTTCATGACTGTGCACCCATCCCGCACTAGCTTCCGCTGGAAGCTTAATATCCGCACCTACCCGCAGGTGCGCAAATGGGGGGGGTGCAGTTACTTTTTCTTAGCTTTGGCATTCTCAATCGTCATTCGCGCAGGCGAATGGCGAGCAGAATTCGCGGACGAATTCTCAACAACCATGCCCATGCCAACCGCGATTATCGGCACCATGAGGTAGCGGATGCCAATGGACATGAAGTACGCTGCAGTGTCCACCTTCATCATGGGCACGAGCACCACGAAATCCAGCGCCCAATTCATCGCTGCCCACACTACGCCGACAACCATGCCTTCCTTCACATAGTCCTTCTTCACAGAGTCAAAGTACTTGACAAGCAAAACAGTGCCCACAAGGCAGGAGAACACCACCATGATGGACTTGAAGAAATCATTGTCAATAGTCATGCGCGCTGCAGACGGGTCGTAGAAAAAGAACGATGCGAAAAATGGCAGGAGCCACGTAAGGAACCCGAAAAGCACCAGCATGTGAGTTTTGCTCATCTTCATAAGTTCACCCTGCCTTTCCTCCTCGCATAAGGTTTATAGCTGTAACCTTACCCGTTCGTGTCGCGCCCTGCCTTTTAACCCTGCGCTGCCCAAGGGAATTGCTAGTTCTAAAAGAGAATAAAGGGTGAGAATATGGATCTTGGATGGGGAAATGAAAAGGCAAGCAAATTCGTGACCAACGTTGGGCTGATAACAACCGAAGGGCCGAACGGCGCGAACATCATGGCTGCGGAATGGACATACTATGTCTCCTGGTCGCCCGCGCTCATTGCAGTGCATTTGGGCGGCGGCAAAACAGCCAAGGCAACCTCTGAAAACATAATGGCGACGCGCGAATTCGGCGTGAGCATTGCAGCGGATGACCAGCACGTTTTCTCAAGCATCGCAGGAGGCTCGTCAGGGCGCGATGTTGACAAAATCGCCGTCCTTCGGGAAATGGGCGCGCAATTCTATGCTTCAAAGAACATCAAGCCCCTATTGCTCAAAGGTGCGGCATCAAGCATCGAGTGCAGGCTAATAGAAGCAAAGGAGCTTGGCGACCACACCATGTTCATAGGCGAAATGGTCTCCATTGAAACAGACATGGCAAAATCGCCTCTTCTCTACTCTTTCGGAAAGTACTACAAGGAAGGCGAGCAGCTGCACAAGCCCGAGCAGGGCGTGCTTGACAAAATCGAGCAGCTCAAGGCGAAGTTTGCGAAGGGCAAGGCGTAGGCTAAAGGGCTGGAAAAAATAAAAAAAAGCTGAAAAGTTACTTCTTCTTCCCTGGCGCCGTGCAGCAGCTTCCTTCGCACTTGCAGAGCAGCGGCACTGCGCCCACAAGGAGCAGGTACAATCCGACAATCAGCCACGGGTCATACGCCAGATACTTCAGGCTCACCGCGATAAGCGCAAGCCCTGCCAGTATCTTCACGACTTTCTTGCACATGCACCCCATACAGTCCCCTCCGGCATACTATCGAGGGCTCCACTGCAGCACTCTTCAAATCTGCCCTCAACTTGTCGCCTGAAGGCAATTCTCGCTTGTTGCTTAAATACCTTAGCCTTTCCTCGTGCGCTTGCCCTTCTTTTCCGCTTGATATTCGACGTACGAGTACACAAAGGTGGCAACCGCGGCCGCAAGCACAACTGCAATCGCTGCAACAAACATCTGGGGCAGCAACACGCCCAAAAGCGCGACCGCGCCTGCTGCCATGAACAATTTGCTTCCAAGCGCGTGCGTCTTGTTCCACACTACCTCTGACGACATTGTCCACGGCGTCCTGATGCCCACGAACCAATTCTGCTTTGCCTTGGCAAGCACCACGCCCACATAGATGAAAAGCGCGCCAAAGGCAGGGGCAAGGTACTGGACAAGATTGAAAGAGTAGCCTGCATTGTAGGCAAGCGTGAGCAAGTATATGTAATAGAGGAAGGCGATGATGATTGCCACCAGCTCATCATACTCAGCCTGGAACTGCCTGTAGTTCTCCTTCTTCGGGTCAATGGATGGCAGGAAATACAGAAGCGCCAGCATGGCAGCGCCAAGCAACGGCATGAAGTACACGCCCATGTCGCGCGTCATGTAGCCATCCACGTTTCCCTCGAAATTCCAGTGCGACGCCACGCGCGCAGGCATGAGCGGATAGGCAAGGTAAGCAGTGACGAACGAAAGCGCGACAAGCGCAATTGCGAATATTTGCATTTTTCTCATTTTCATCATAATCGCCTCTTTGAAATCAATCAGTTCTTTCCAGCGTGTAATTGCCGGCAAGCGCTCCGTTCATTGCCCACTTGCCCGCAACTGTTCTCATATTTTCCGAAACTGCAAACCCACCTGATTCTGCCCCGAAAATCAGCGCCTCGTCATAGCCTTGCACACGGAACCCGCCTTCCCACGTGCACCTGTCCGCCACCAAATGCGGGTATATTTTTGCCCCGCTTGCAACCGCCTGCGCTTCCTGGCGCGGGTAGGTGGCAAATGCCAGCCCGTATGGCAAGCTGATGTACATTGCCCCATTTGACGTGGTCTGCATGTCAGGTTTCCTGTCCACGGTGTTCTCAACCTGCGATGTTATCTCGCGCGCGCTTTTGAAGCTTCCGTCAATGCTTACGTCCCTGCTTCCGTTTGCAGCGCCGACAGGCAACTCCGGGCAGTCGTTGAAATTGAAATCCTTGCCTGCAAGATAGGCTGCAAGGTCAAAAGGCACGGTGAACACCACATTGATTTCCATCGAGTAGTTGTACTCCCCGCAGCGGTTGTAATCAAAATCATTGCGCCCTGTTCCCATCAGCGTGCCTTTCCAGTACGTCGGGTAACAATAGTCGACATAATCTGGCTTTGTTGCATTGCTTGCTGATTTGGGCAACGCTGTTGGCTGCGTCTCCGGAGCTGGCGCCTGAGGGATCTCCGGGGGCAAAGCCAGGGGCTCCTGATACTGCGCAGCAACTGGAAGTCCATTGCCGGCTGATTCATTTGCTGGCTTGGCAGGCTCGCTGCCTAGGCAGCCTGCGAACAAAAGTGAAAATGCAAGCAAAAGCAAGGCAAATGAATAACGCATATCTGCACCGTTCCATTTCCTGTCCGCAACAATTAAAGAATGTGCTTCCTGGCGCGCTTCCGCCCCGCAGGCAGGGGAAATGATATAAACAATCCAGGAGAACTTCCCCTGTTTGATATGGCTGGGCATAAGGATAACTCTGCGCGCGAAAGCATGCCGCTCTCACAGATAGCTCTCATGGACGAGCACGCGCTATTTTTGCACTTCAAGGCAAGCAAGGACGGCATTTCCCACGACGAGGCGCGCAGGCGCCACGCCATCTACGGCTACAACGAGCCTGAAAAAAAGAAGGAAACGCCCATCATCTTCCAGATGCTCCACGAGTTCAAGGACCCGCTTTCGCTCGTGCTCATTGCAATTGCGGTTTTCTCCTTCCTCATGGGCTCGGTGATAAACGCCCTGCTCATTTTCGCAATGGTGCTGATCGGCGCAGCCCTCTCCTTCATCCAGGAGCACAAGGCAGGCAAGGAGGCAAAGAAGCTCACAGAAATGGTGTCCTCCACCGCAACCGTGCTTCGCGACGGGAAGGCGGAAGAGATGAAAATGCGCTTATTGGTGCCCGGCGACATCGTTTTCCTTTCCGCAGGCGACATCATCCCTGCGGACGTGCGCGTGCTTTCCGAAAAAGACCTGCACATAAACCAGGCCAGCCTCACAGGCGAGTCATTCCCTGTTGAAAAAACGGCAGGCAAGGTGCGCGCAAAGGAAAACGACCTCAATTCATTTTCCAACATCTGCTTCATGGGCTCAAACGTGGTGATAGGAAGCGCAGTGGGCCTGGTGGTGAAGACCGGCGCAAGCACGCAGTTCGGCGCTTTGGCAGCCCACATAACGGGCGACGCGATTGAAACGAGCTTTGACAAGGGCGTGAAGGACTACATTGCCATGATGATGAAGCTCATTTTCATCATGGTGCTCATCACCTTTCTCATAAACGCCGTGCTCAAGGAAAACCTGATGGAGTCGCTCCTTTTCGCGCTTGCAGTCGCAGTGGGGCTTGCGCCTGAAATGCTTCCCATGATGGTGGCGCTCAACCTCTCCAACGGCGCAATCGCAATGTCGAAAAAGCGCGTCATCGTGAAGAAGCTTTCCGCAATACAGAATTTCGGCGCAATGGACATCCTCTGCACCGACAAGACAGGCACGCTCACGCTCGGCGAGGTGGTGCTTGAGCGCTACTTCGACCTCTCGGAAAACGACAGCGAGGAGGTTCTCCGCTACGCCTATCTCAACAGCTCGTTCCAGACAGGGCTGAAAAACCTCATGGACGAGGCGATAATCAACCGCAAGCGCATAGTAATTTCCCACGTGAAGAAAGTGGACGAAATACCCTTTGACTTCTCGCGCAAGATGATGTCGGTTGTTGTGGACGAGGGCAAGGGCCACATGCTCATAGCAAAGGGCGCGCCCGAGGAGATAATCTCGCGCTGCAGCGGCTTTGAGGTGAACGGCAAGATACTCACAAATCACGGGCACCACCACAAGAAGCTCATGGAAGTGTCCGACAAGTATCGAAAAGACGGCTTCCGCGTGCTTGCGCTTGCCTACAGGAAATTCCCGCGCAAGCAAAAAGCATACGGGAAGAAAGACGAGAGCGGCCTGATCCTCAAGGGCTACATGATATTCCTCGACCCGCCCAAGCCCTCTGCCAAGCAGGCTATCACTGCGCTTGGGGCGCTTGGCATCAGCCTCAAGGTGCTCACGGGCGACAACGAGCTTGTGACAAAGAAAATATGCAGCGAGGTGGGGATAGACATTTCCGGCGTTGCAATCGGCGAGCAGATAGAGCGGATGGATGACGCGGCGCTCTCAGCGCTTGTGGAGCGAACGTCAGTGTTTGCGCGCCTCACGCCATTCCAGAAGGAAAGGATAATCACCGCGCTCAAGAAGAACGGGCATTCTGTCGGCTACATGGGCGACGGGATAAACGACGCCCCGCCCCTCAAGCATGCGGATGTCGGGATATCCGTGAACAACGCAGCCGACATAGCAAAGGAAACAGCTGACATCATCTTGCTCAAGAAAAGCCTGATGGTGATAGTGGACGGCGTGGTGGAGGGCAGGAAGACGCATGCCAACATACTCAAGTACATCAAGATGGGCTCAAGCTCCAACTTCGGCAACATGTTCTCAGTCACCGGCGCGTCCCTTTTCCTGAATTTCCTCCCCATGCTGCCCATACAGATTCTTCTCAACAACTTCCTCTACGACATGTCCCAGGCAACCATCCCGACCGACAACGTGGACCCTGAGCTTGTGGCAAAGCCCTGCCCATGGGACGTGGAGCACATAAAGAAAGTGATGTTCTACCTCGGGCCGGTAAGCTCTGTTTTCGACTTCATCACATTCGGCGCATGCATCTTCCTCGGCGTTGCCAATCCCATCTTCCACACCGTCTGGTTCCTGGAGTCCCTGATGACGCAGACGCTGGTCATCCACATTGTCCGCACGCCAAAAATCCCGTTCCTTGAAAGCAGCCCAAGCAGGTTGCTTCTCATCTCATCGTTCGCAATTGTCCTTTTAGGGTGGATAATAGTCTATTCCCCATTCGGGCAGTACTTCGGCTTCATCGCGCCCCCGCCCGAGTTTGTCGCAATCATTCTCGGGATTGTGGTGGCTTACCTCATCCTCATACAAATAGTCAAGATGTGGTTTGCGAAAAAGTACGGCTGGAAGTGAACGGCAAGGCTCTGATGCCGAACAATACCGCAAGCCTATTTAACTCTCATGCGGAGCATCTTACCATGGCAAAATACCTTCTCGCGCTCACAATCGCATTCGCGCTCCTGCTCGCCGGCTGCGCCGGCATTGCTGGCAATGCATACAACGGCGGAAGCGGCAAGGGCGGGCACAACGGCACTGTGCTTGTGCTTGTTCAGGACGTTGTTTCGGGCTGCGGGATAGAGCCACCTGACGGCAACTACTCTGCCTGCGGAGTGCACAGCTCCACGCCGCGCATGGGCAAATTCAACGTTTCAGTTTACTCCCTTTCATCTGTCAGCGCCGGCAGCACGGATATAATCGCCATTTACACTGCGGAAACAACCCACACATCCGGGCCGGTGCTTGAAACCATTGTGGAAACAGATTCAAACGGCGAGTTTTCGCTTGGTTTGCCGCCTGGCGACTACGGCTTCATGATATATGGGGCTCGCGATGGGCGCGCATCGGAAAGATTCAGCGTCGCAGCTGGCAAGACAACTCACGTGGGCGTCAATTTCACAATAAGCGTGCCGCAGGCAAGGCAGCCGTAGTTAACCCTAATTCTCTGCAGAAACAAGCGCCTTTGGCTTGAGCGGAAGCGCCAATATCGTGTCTGCCACGGGCTTTTCATCAGTGAAAGTGCGCTTTCCAATGTCAATGAACTTCTTTTTCCCAAAAGTCGCGGTGTCCTCGGGCACGGGCTTCCTGCTAAGGTGCTCGTGCGGGTCGAACTTCTTGCAGGAATAGAATAAGGAAAATGCCGCGACTGCAGCTGCCAGCACAAGCGGCTTCGACCATCGGCCCACGGCGCCGACGGTGCACCGTTGGCTGCAAGCCGGCGATTGCCACGCGCGCTTCAGATGCATGCATGTTTTTGCGCGCATAATCAATATAACGATTTGCAGGCGCCAAACAAAACTGCCCATATTTATATACCCTGCGCGGCCATCCACTCCCGGTGATTAATATGGCAGAAAAAAACCCGGCATTCGCAGTTGACGTGGCGCCCATGGCATTTGCAGTGGTGATAGCCGCGCTCTTGCTTTCAGGCGCGTTCTTCTACTCGCCCCAGAAGGCGATAATCTCGAACACAGGGGACAGCCGGCACACGCTCTCGGTATCGGCAGACGCGCAGAAGGAAATCTCGCCTGACAAGGTGGAGATGTCCTTCTCGGTGATAAGCCGCGGCAAGGACCCGTCAGCCATGCAGGCGGAGAACGACGCGAAGCTGCGCTCCATCAAGGATTCCATGGTGCAGCTCGGCATTCCCGCATCCAACATCCAGACTGTGGGCTACTCGCTTGACCGCTGGCAGGAATACAACAAGACAAGCGGCGGCTACGACGACAAGGGCTACGTCCTCTCGAACTCGCTGCGCGTGGTGAGCTACGATGTCTCGCAGGCAGGCACCATGCTCAAGTCTGCGGTTGCGGGCGGCGCGAACGACGTGTCAGGCATAAGCTTCGGGCTGTCCGACAAGCTGCGCGACGCGACTTACACCGAGCTTCTGAAAACGGCATCCGCGCAGGCAAAAGGCAAGGCGCAGTCCATGGCATCCGCGGCGGGCGTGAGCATCACCTCGCTGGTTTCCATGAACGAGGGCTACAGCTACTACTCTGCCAAGTCCAACGTGAACTACAGGGCAATGGACTCTGCAGGCTCGGCGCCCGTGCCGTCCCCCGAAATCTCAGTCTCAGCCGGCACGGTGATGGTCACCGCGCAGGTCAGCGCATCCTATGAAGTCTCGGGCTGACCTTCTTCTTTTTTCCGGCGCAAGGCGCCGGATCCCTTTTTCGTTTTTTCTTTTTCCTTCCTTCCAGAGCAAGCCTGCCAAACATATTTAACGCTTGCCTGCAAACACACCATTGAGGTGTGTTTCTTGGTGCAGAAAATAGCCGTTTTTTTCGCTTTCGCCCTTTTGCTGGCCCCTATCTCCTTTGCCGAGGCGGGCTGCAGCCCGGGCGCGCGCGAATGCGTGGGAAGCACCAATTACCGGGTGTGCAATTCATATGGCATCTGGGACGAGTCAATGGACTGCCCCCCTCTCCAGGGCTGCTCCCAGGGAACATGCCAGGGCGGGGCAATCAGCTGCCTGCCAGGCATGCGCGAGTGCGCGTCTGACACCTCTTACCGCACATGCGGCGCAGACGGGCAATGGCAAGCCCTCTCCATGTGCGGAAGCAGCCAATACTGCGCCAGCGGCTACTGCGTGAATGTGATGCCTGACACCCTTTGCACTCCGGGCGCGCGCGAATGCACGGGCGCAGGCACATTCCACGCATGCGGCACAGGCGGGAAATGGGGCCTCAACACCATGTGCCCGAACCAGCAGTCCTGCAGCTACGGGCAGTGCGTGGGCGGCTCAACGCCGGCCTGCAGCCCCGGGGCCCGCGAGTGCCTTTCCGGGGCGGAATACCGCATCTGCAGCTCATATGGCGCCTGGTACGCCCGGACGGCGTGCGGCAACAATGACGTGTGCGACCAAGGCTACTGCGTGAGCGTTGCGGAGTGCACGCCGGGCGAGGCGGAATGCGCCTCAGATTCCCTGCGCCGAGTGTGCGGCGGGAACGGGGAATGGCATGCAAGCGAGCTTTGCGCTTCAGGCGAAATCTGCATGGCCGGGCAATGCATGCAGGCCCCCCTGCCAGACTGCGCAACCGGCGAGACGCGCTGCCAGCCGGATAGCGCCGGCATATTCCAATTCTGCACCGTGAACAGGATGTGGTCCAGCGAGATGTGCGCAAACGGCGCGACGTGCCAGGGCGGAACGTGCACCTCCCCGACACCCGATTGCACGGGCGCGCAGGCGCGCTGCAGCGAAAACATCATACAGAACTGCGGCAGCGGCAGGTGGGGGAATTCAATCGACTGCACGGAAACCAATTCCACGTGCTTCGCTTCAAGCGATATCGCATATTGCGTGCCAAATGGCGTGCCGTTCGGGCCAGTTCCCGAGCCTGCGCCCGCCACCGAGCCTGCGAAAGACGGCGGCTTGCCTGCCGCGCTTTTGCTTGCGGCGGCTGTGGTGATAGCAGTTGGCGCGGCAGCATACTTCATCGGAAAAAGGAAAAAGAAGATGAAAAAGCAGTAGGCGGCCTTTCCCAAAAGCCGGGCCTGGCAAGGCGGGGAAAAAAGCACGCGGCTGCCCGGCTAGGCGCGGGCTGCCTATCCTCCCCTAAAAAAGAGGCGCTCGTATTCCCAGAATACCTTGTCCCAGGAAAATTGCAGCTCTGCCTTTGCCCTTGCCAGCATGCCCGCTGCGCCATTTTTCAGGCCTTCCGCAGCTGCAACTATCTTGGCGCCCAATCCTGCCACGTCCATTTGGTCTGCCAGGAAACCGGTCCTGCCGTCATCTATGATTTCGGGGACGCCCCCGACCGCAGTGGAGACTGACGGGATGCCCGATGCCGCGGCTTCACAGAAGCTGCGCCCCATCGTCTCGGTGTGCACGTATGCCCCGCCGCGCACCTGCTCGGAATGCTCTATGGGGCTTTGAAGGTAAATGTCTGCGGTCCAATAAGCAACCTGCATGCGCTGGAACGGGATGGTGTTCGCAAGGACGAGTTTTCCGTCAAGGCCTGTTTTTTCCGCTTTGGCGCGGATTTTTGCCTCGAGCGGGCCGTTGCCCGCGAGCACAAAGCTTATCTTGCCGCCCAGCATGTCATTTGCCGTTTCCACTGCCTTTATTGTGGTGCCCACCGATTTAAACGGCACGAACCTTACTGCGCTAAGGATGAGGATGTCCTCTTGCGGCACGCCCATCATTTTCCTTGCGGCCGACTTTTCCAATCCCGTGCCAGGGCGGAATCGCGTGCAATCTACGCCGCCCATTATCACTTTCATCTTCTCGGGCGCAATGCCCATCTTCTCAAACCTGGCTTTCGAATATTGGCTGTTCACAATGAGCGCGTCAACGTGGCGGTTTATTGTGCGGGCAACCTCTTCCTGCCTGCTTTTGAGGCTGGCGCCGTCCTGAATGAAGCCCGCCTGCAGCAAATCGTTGCCCCCCGAGCGCAAGAAAACCCGGATGCTGGGGAATTCGCTTTTCAGGCTTTCAAAGCAGCGCATCCAGTGCGGGCTGTTGAAGAAAATAATCCCACTCTGAAGGCTGTTTTCCCTGATTTTTCCTGCAATGGCGGACGAATCGGATGCTGATCCTTGGCGCAGCTCGTCAACCAGCCCTGAATTGAGGAACCCCTGCACTTTCCGGGCTTCCTGCAGGCTGCCTCCCTTTGAAACAATGAACGCCTTGCAAAGCCCTTTTGCGTAAAAGTGCCTGAAAAATTCCGCCGCGTGGCTCTGCATGCCGCCAAAGTACGGCGGCGGGAAGCTTGCCACCAATGCAATCTTCTTTGCCCCTACTGTTCCCATATTTTACAATTTTATACAAAACTTATTTAAATCGGCAGGGTGCCCCTTCAGGCGCAATTGGCCAATGCGCTTCTCTCACTTTTCTTCGGAGCCAGGCTCCTTGCCGTCTGTCTTCTCAGCTTCCACGCGAGCCTTCTCGTCCGCGTTCTTCTTCATGCCCACTCGGGTGGACGGCCAGACATCCTCTCGCGCCTCGGCGTCGCTCTTCCCGCTTGCGCGAAGCTTCCTGTAATCCTTCATCCTGCTAAACTCGTTTTCCTCTGCTACGACTGCCATAAAAAATCCCCCTGGTAAGCGATAATTCCCCAAAAAAGATGAGAAAAAGCCGTTCCGCACTTATTTGCGCGCATCTGCATATAATAGAGTGGGTGGCTTATCGGTTTATCTTGTCATTTCGAAATCGACAAATCCCTGCCTTGGGTCAAGGTTCACCAATCTCACGCGCACCTTCTGCCCCACCCTCGCGCCTTTCACAAAATGCACAAGCCTTCCTTCCACCGGCGGGTCAAGCAATCGCGCGTAAATCCCCTTTTCAGACGCGCCTGTGACAATTGCGTCAAAAGTTTCCCCGACTTTCCCTGCAAGCAATGTCGCTGCCTCCGACTTCACCATGAACCGCTCCACTCTTTTCGCAGCCATCTCCCTGTCTGTGCACCAGGAAGCAGCGTCAGTCAGCTCATTCCTTCCATAAGGCGAGCGCACGCCGGCAAGGGACGTCTTGATGAGCCTCTGGATGATCAGGTCGACATATCTTCTGTTCGGCGCAGTGCCGTGCGTGTAGTGCGTGACAGCAAGGCAGAAGTGCCCAATCGGCTTTTCCTTGTCGTGCAGCACATACTCGCCTGCGCCAATCATCTTCACAATCGCCAATGACAAATCGGGGAATGTCTCAGGGTCGGCTGCCTTTCTCTCCGCCAAAAATTCCGAAAGCGCCTTTGCCGAGGGCTTGCTCGGAAGCGCAAAGCCTTTTATTTTTGCCAAAAGCCGTATGCCAACCCAATCCTTGGGCTCCCTTACCACGCGGTGAATTGATGGCACGTTCCTCTTTTCCAAAAAGCCCGACATCACGCCGTTTGCGCCAATCATGAAATTCTCAATGATGTGCATTGCCCTGTTCTCCTCCACGATGGAAAGCCCGAGCACCTTGTCATCCTTGATGACCGCGCGCGCCTCCATGGACTCAAGCTCGAGCGCGCCCATGTTCATCCTGTGGTTCCCCAATCTCTGCGCAGCCTTGTCCTGAAGAAAAATTTGCTCCTCCATGCCCTCAACGTCTGCAATTCTTGCAGGTATGGGGCCGGTCCCTTCCAGCCACGCAGCCACCTGCTCATAAACCAGCTTTGCCTTGTTCCGCACAATTGCGCGATAAATATCCCCCGCGCGCACCATTCCGTTTGGAAGAACCGTGAATTCTGCAACCACTGCCAGCCTGTCCTCCCCCTCCGGAAGCGAAGACATGCCCTTTGAGAGCCTGTCAGGAAGCATGGGAAACGTTTCAATGCCAGTGTAAACAGATGTGGTGTTTCCGCGCGCATGCTCGTCTGCTGCAGAGCCTTTTGGCACGTAAACATCCACGTCCGCCACTCCCACTTTCACATGGATTTCGCCGGCAGCGCCTGCCTCGCAGTACTCTATCTGGTCAAGGTCCATTGTGTCGTAATTGTCAATTGACGACCAAAGAAGATGGCGCGTGTCGCGCACGCCCTTCCCTTCGCGCAGGCTCACCCTGCTTTTGAGCGCCTCCACTTCCCTCGTTACCTGCGGCGGGAAGCCTGCAACGAATCCGTATTTCTGCATTGCCTGGCGCGCCACCTGGTGCAAGTCGATATTCTCAAATCTTTCGAACTTGCGGTTTTCCTGATTGCGCTGCGGCGGCTGCCTGAATGCCGGTCTCGGGGGAGGCTGTGCTTGGCTGTTGCCGCCTTGTCCTTGCCCGAATTTCTGATGGCGTGGTGATTGCGCCTGGCTGCCGCCCCTTGCCTGCCCCCTGCCAAATCCTTCGTGCTTTTGCGCGCGCGAATGCGATTGCCTGCCCCTGTTGCGTCCCATGACACAAATACATTAGCCAGGATTAAATACCTGATGCTATCGCGCAGCAAACAGATAGAATATTAAACAATGCATAGTGAATATTTGCATGGGAGAAACAAGCCACGTTCCAAAAAAAGTATTTTTCACGAAAGGGGTAGGCACGCACAAGGACAAGCTCACGTCGTTCGAGCTTGCGCTGCGCGATGCGGGGATTGCAAAATATAATCTTGTCACAGTGTCGTCCATTCTTCCGCCGTTTTGCGAGAACGTCTCCAAGGCAAAGGGGCTGCCCATGCTCAACGATGGCGAAATCGTCTTCGTGGTGCTCTCGCGCAATGAATCAAACGAGCACAACCGGCTCATTTCCGCGTCAGTGGGCGCGGCAGTGCCTGCGGACCGCTCGCAGTACGGCTACCTGAGCGAATACCACTCATTCGGCGAGACTGAAGATAAAGCAGGCGATTATGCAGAGGACCTGGCGGCATCCATGCTTGCCTCCACGCTCGGAATCGAGTTCGACGTGAACCAGAGCTGGGACGAGAAGGAGACGCTTTTCAAGATGAGCGGGAAGTTCGTCAAAACAACCAACATCACGCAATCCATCGTGGTTGACAAGCAGGGCGAATGGACCAGCGTGCTCGCAGCTGCGGTTTTCATCCTGCACGACCCTGAAAAGGAAGCGCAGGCAAACGGCAATGGCAAGAACGAAGGCAAAACAGAAAGCAAAGCAGGCAACGACAAGGCTGACGCGGGCAAAGCCGGCAATGAAAAGCCGGCGCAGGCAGCTGCCGCTGAGAAGCAATAAAAATAAATAAAAAGAGGAAGGCGCATCAGCCCTTCATCGCAGCCATCAGCTTCTTCTCGAATTCCTCTGCCGCGCCTTTGGGCATTTCCTTGCCGGACATCTTCAGGGAATAAAGCTCATGCGCGTAATCATATACGAGCTTGGCCATCTTGTCCATCTCCTTCCCGTTGTTCTTTTCGATGAGCGCCTCAAGCTTCCTCTGCGCCACCTTCATCCAGGCCTTGTCCGCAACTTCCACCATCATGCCGCCGAAGTCATCCTCCTCTTCCTGGCAGCAGCCGCATCCTTCCTCGTTTTTGTTTCCCATTTGCATCACCTTAGTTCCCATCTTATCTCGCTTTTTTCCCATTTTCATCATTAATGAAAAATATCAAATGCCCAAACGCGGGCGCAGCATCCTTTCGCATCAAAAGCAGAACGTCATGATTTATGCGCAAGCTGTTTTTAACCATAGCTACGCGCAAGTGGAGGCGCCTGCCATGCGCACCTGCGCCTGTCTCCCTCGAAAACAGGAAGCAATAAAGGGCACGCCGGTAAAAGAGGGGCAGGTCGCGCTTTTCGGCGCAGGCGGGAACGAAATCTCCGCGCACACAGGCGCCTCGCCCGCAAAATTCCTTCTTGTTTCCGGCATCCCTCTTCACGAGCCGATTGCGTGGGGCGGGCCGATTGTGATGAACACGGAAGAGGAGCTTGCGCAGGCGCTTGAGGAGCTGCAGCTGGGGACTTTCATAAAAAAGAAATAGCGCGGCTTGCCGCTGCAAAACCTGGTTCCTGCTCTTGGCGAAAAGCTGGAAATCGAAACATGGTTGGTTTGCCAGCTCGCTGTTTCCGCTGGAATCCTGCCGTGCTCACGTTTTGATTGGCTGCAGCATGCTTGCGCGCGTGCCCTCGGAATCCCTGAAAGACACCCACCTGCCAATTCCAGGTATGTCTTCCGGCCTGTTCATTATCTTGCCGCCAGCAGCTTCCACTTTTTTCATTGCGGCATCAAGGTCTTCGACCGCAATCACTATGGAGGGCGCGTGCGAGCTTGGGTCAGGCGTTTTCTGGTAGAATCCGCCGTTTATCGTCCCTGGCAGCTTCACCATCCGCTTTTCGTCCGTTTCGCTCGTTTCCGCAGTCATGTAATTGCCCATCTCCGCCCCGAGCCTGTTCATCTTCCACCCGAACGCCTCCTCGTAAAACTTCGCCGCCCTTTCGCGATTCTCATAGGGCATCTCGAAATGCACCACTGGATTGTATTTTGCCATATTCTCACCTCACTTCTTCTGCGCCTTCATGAACCCTTTCATGTCCATGAAGAAGAATTCCCAATTGTGCCCGTCAGGGTCGTAAAAGCTGGTGCCATACATCCAGCCATAATCATACGGCTTTCTTGCCTCCTTTGCGCCTGCCAAAAGCGCCTTCTTGGTAAGCCTGATGACCTCGCTTTTGCTTCCCATCTGCAGCGCGGTTATTGCCTCAAGCCCCTTTTTCGTGTTGCAAATTCCCCTCGTGTTGAATGACTTGAAGAATTTCTCCACCAGGAGCATCGAGTACAGGTTCTTGCCAAGCACAAGGCAGACTGCATTCTCGTCCGCAAACCTCTTGTCGAACCTGAAGCCAATCGCGCCCCAGAACTTCATTGACCTTGCCAGGCTCTTCACCGGAAGGTTGACGAATATTTGCCTTGCCATTGCAATCTCCTCCTCGGCTAGGTCTTGTGCCAAGCTATAAAAGGCAGAATTGAACGCGAATGGGTAAGCAGCTGGGTTGCCGGCGCCGGAGCAAATATACTGCGATTAGGCGCTTGGCTTCTTCATCCGAAGCAGCTTCTTTTTCAATGTAAAGCTAGCTTGACATAGTATTTTAAATCTATGTAAACAATACTTGACATGCACGGGGGCGCCACGGGAAAACTGGCGCCATGTGCGGTGATTGCAATGTTCGGAAAGCCAGAATGGTTCGCAAGGCGCAAGTACGGCGGCTGGGGCCTCACGCCAAAAACGCGCGAAGGGTGGCTTTACATCGGGGCAATCATCCTCCCGCTTGCAATCTTCCAGGCGCTTCCCTTCTGGAGCGCAAATGAGCGCATGCTTGTCACCACCGGCTGGGCGCTGTTCGTGGCATTTGACGTGCTTGACATAATGTTCCGCATGAAAAAGGACGAGCGCGAAACCCTGCACGAGGCGATTGCAGAAAGGAATGCAGCCTGGGTGATGGTGGTTGCGCTTGCGCTGGGCATACTCTACCAGGCAGTATCCGGCGCGCTCTCAGGCGCGCTTTACATTGACCCTGTGCTGATAGTGGTGCTGTTCGCAGGGCTTGCGGCAAAGGCAATCACGAACTTCAAGCTTTCAAAGGAGAACTAAAATATGAAAAACAACATACTTGAGGCGCGCAAGAGGCTCGGGCTCA
>Ga0074195_1000234_pt1 | contig 129407 bp, 121 predicted proteins | sample EPASupsiteHSE623_FD_64525 | JGI IMG/M metagenome (GOLD analysis project Ga0074195, IMG submission 64525) | Bioremediated contaminated groundwater from EPA Superfund site, New Mexico - Sample HSE6-23 | ecosystem: Environmental > Aquatic > Deep subsurface > Groundwater > Contaminated ...
TTCTTTCGATGTCATGACGATTATGTCTTGTTCCATGGTATGGGGTTAATACTTAACCTCATATCTTAACAGGTATGACATTTCTACTAAACGCTACTATGACATTACTACTAATTTATGACAGCACAAAATAAAAAATCCCGGGGAAAATTATTCTTTCCCCGAGACAGTCCTTCCGCAGAATCGTTATTATTGCTTTGGAACAATGCAGAGAATGTCCCTCCCTTCCTTTCCGACAATTTCCGGAACAGGACCCCCATCATAAAGAAGTTCTTCAAACATATTCAAGGTCAGTCGCACCACCTCTTTCCGTTCGTCCTTCATAATAACCCCCCACTATAAAATAATGTGACCTACTACGCTATGCTACCTTGTACTTCTTCTTTATTTCGTTTTCTTTCTCTTTCTTTTCCTCCTCTATTTTATCCTTAGCCAATTTTCGCAAAGAACTAATATCTTTCTTATTTAAATCTGTCGCTAATTCTAACAATTTTTCTTTCGTATTCAAAATCGGATCATCAATCACTTCGGCCAAAAGAACATCCAGGATTGCTCCGACTTTTGGCCCTGGAGCCAATCCCAATTCCTTCATGAGATCATTGCCGTTGATTTTGAGTTGTTTTACTGAAATTGGATCCTTGGAAAGTTTCTCTACCATAAACTTGAAGTGACGAAGTTTGTATGGCACGGCCTTTGGCACTCCGCTGCCAAGTCGATCGGCAATCCGAACATCGATAAGGTCGTTGATGTTTTCGAGTCCTACTTTTCGAATCGTTCGCCGCACCCCCGATTCCCCCACTTCATCGACATTATAATAGAACATATGATTTTTGACCAGCAATTCCACCTTGTCAATTACCGCCCTGGAAAAACGAAGACGAGTGAGAATTTCCCGCGCCATTTTGGCGCCGATATATTCATGGTTGTAAAAAGTCGCGTTTTCTCCCTCGCCCCTTTTGCTCCTTGGTTTTCCAACATCATGCAAAAGCGAAGCCAAACGCACCTCCAATTTGGGAGACGGACATTTTTCCAAACTCGCCAGTAAATGTTTGTAAACGGTGTTATACGGACCATAATAATGGTGATGACTTTGCGTCACGTCGTATCCCACTTCAATTTCCGGAATAACATATTGCAAAAGTCCGGCTTCATGTAACAATTCCATTCCTTTGGCTGGAATTGGCGACAAAATTATTTTTACCAGTTCGTCTTTTATCCTCTCTCTCGAGATGTATTTCAAATTACTCGCATTTTTTTGAATAGCCTCGAACGTTTTTCCCTCTATTCTCCAAGTGTTTTGAACTCTTATTTTCGCGGATTGTTCCATGTTGCCTGTTTTATGTTTCATGTTTTCGCTAAGCGTACACGCGAAACGAATCGCCCGCATCATCCGAAGCGCATCTTCATTAAATCTTTCATCAGCATCCCCCACCGCCCGAATAATTTTATTCTCCAAATCTTTTTTTCCGCCAACTAAATCAACAATTTCAAAACTATTATATTTGTTTCGTGTTTCGTGTTTCGTGTTTCGTGTTATATGAAACGCCATCGCATTTATCGTAAAATCCCTTCTCGACAAATCCTCCTCTAATGTTTTTGCAAACCGCACTTCATCAGGATGTCTTTTATCCGTATACTTCGACTCTATCCGATAGGTCGTCACTTCCACAATTTCTTTAATCTCGTTTTCGCTATCGTCCTCTGTTTCGTGTTTCGTGCCTGCCTGTCCGGTAGGCAGGTTTCGTGCTTCGTGTTTGGTGACTTTCACTCCTACTGTTCCAAACTCATTCTCATACACCGAATCCGGAAAAATTTCCATCACATCTTCCGGTCTGGCGTTTGTTGCTACATCCCAATCCTTTGGCTCTTTTTCCAAAAACAGGTCCCTGACACACCCGCCCACAACAAAAGCCTCAAAGCCATTTTCCTCGAGTTTTGAAATTATTGCTGTAATATATTTAGGTATGGTAATCATTTTATTTTATTATCTTCTTTGCTCTATCATAGCAAACACGTGATGGTTTGGCTATTTTTCCAATGTAAACAATTTGTGTTACCTCGTTTTTTCGCTATAATATCTTTATACATAATCACTATCAAAAAAATATGGCCCAAAACAAAGGATCCATTTTGGAAGCCTTCGAAAAAAATGAACTACAAATTAGCAAGCTCTATAGCCTATACGCAGAAAAATTCCCTGGTCACGAAAAATTTTGGAATAGGCTTTCAAAAGAAGAAATCGGTCATGCCAGAGAAATTGCTTCCCTCAACAACGCCGCCTCACGGAACGAATTTCAGGAAAACAAATTTTCCCTGGGAGTAATAAACTACATAAGCAGTTTTGTTTCCGGCGAAATTGAACGAACAAAAAACACTGACATAACCAACATTGAAGCAATGAACACCGCCCTTCGAGTAGAACAATCAATGCTTGAGAAAAAGTGTTTTGATATATTTTCACCGACAAATATAACCCTAAAAGAAACCTTGGAAAAGTTGAATAAAGACACAAACAGGCACGAAATGGTCCTGAGAAAAGAGCTTAAAAAATTGACCAAAAATATCTCTTCCTAGACACTCTTTATTTTTTCAGTACATATGTTAAGCTCAAAATAGTCCTTTGGTTCGCGGTTTTTTTTATCGGTTCAAAACAGGAGGAATCGATGAGAATGAAAATTTGGGAGAGATTGTTTTTTATCATCGTAGGCTCTGTTTTTTGTGCAATATTTACAAAAGCCGCTCTATGTGTTCATCTAAACATCAACACTGCATACATGTACTACGTCCCTGCGATAACGTCTGGAGTTGTACCTATTTTCCTTTCAGTTTCACCCATTCGTAAAATTTCTCTCCACATATCCCTTGCCTTCGGCAGATCGAGATAACAACCGACACGATCAATTTCCCGGGAACCGCCTTGTCATCAAGGCGATTCCTTTTTTTATTTTTGTGCAACTAAATTAGGACTTACGCGTTTGCCAAAAAATTACGGGACTGAGCTAATTACAAGATGGAAGAAAACAGCATTAAACAAGCAATCAAATATCTTAGAACGGGCATGTCGCTTTTAGTAGTTTTTCGGCAAACGCGTAAGTCCTATAAATTTAAAAGGTTTAGGATGTGCCCTCACCAGGAATCGAACCCAGATTGTATCCTTAGGACGGATCCGCTCTATCCATTGAGCTATGAGGGCAACTTCTTTGGCAAATCAAATTTGGTGGACCTAGCGAGAATCGAACTCGCGCCTCCGCAATGCGAATGCGGCATTTTACCACTTAACTATAGGCCCCTCTTAGTTTAGTAACTATAAACCGGTGGACGATACTGGACTCGAACCAGTGACCTCTGCAATGTGAATGCAGCGCTCTAACCAACTGAGCTAATCGTCCTTATTCATACAGCATGAACCGCACAATATGAAACAAAAAAACAATGCACATTTGTTGCGTACCTCAAGTTGTATATCACATAAAACTGTGGACCTGAGGAGACTCGAACTCCTGACCTCTTCCATGCCATGGAAGCGCTCTACCAACTAAGCTACAGGCCCGTAATATTTATTTTACACATCCCGTTTCACTTTACCATCATATCAACTAAACCCAACTTTAGTCAATGATAAATTTCCAAAATCATGTATAATAAAAGCATGGTTATTGTTGCTGTAAAAAATTTTTTAAGAAAAATAAAAACACTACCAATCGACATCGGTTTTTTCTTTTTGTTTTTATTGACTTTTACGCTCTCAATCCGGAAAGTACTGTTTTACTTTCCTATTCAAAGAACTTTTAATGAATACACCGGCATATACGTTTATATGTCCGATATTTTTTTGTTTTTAGCCATAGGTTCATGGCTAATATGTTTATTATATAATTATATTTACAAGTCGTCAAATAAATTTTATAGTATTTTTTACCAAGTTATCCACAGTTTATCAAAAAAAATTGTGGATAAGCTAAGCATAACTCCAAGAAGTATCTTTCAACTCAGCGCTTATAGACAATTGTTCCACGCCTGCCTGTCCGGTAGGCAGGTGAAACAATTAGGATTAAACGTAATGTTATCACTGTTAGTAATCTTGTCATTATTATCTATCTTTTGGTCAACTAATGTACCGATTGCCGTTTTTAGATCGATCAAAATAATAGAATATTACTTACTTTTTTTGTATGTCGGTTATCGGTTCGTTCCGTATGTTCCACGTGGAACACTAAAAAAAGCTACTTTAGCTTTTCGGCAAAAAAGTGAACCTGTGGAAACAAAAAACATTGAATCTATCAGTACCGCTAAGAAGCAATCCAATTTTCCACCTGCCTACCGGACAGGCAGGCGTGAAACAATTCTGTCATTCAATTGTTCCACGTGGAACATTTTTGTGTTTGTCATATTGATAGTCGCTGCCACAAACTCATTGATCGGTATAACTCAGTTTTTAATCCAGCATTCCCTGGGATTAACAATTTTACGCGAGAGCTTTATTTCTCCTATCACACCAGGGGTAGCCAAAATAGTGTTCCACGCCTGCCTGTCCGGTAGGCAGGTGGAACACTATGTCCGTTCTTACGGATTGTTTCCTCATCCTAATATTTTTGGTGGTTTTCTGATATTTTCGATTATTTTAAGTTGGGGATATTCAAAATGTTCCACGTGGAACACTAATACCATAGCAACGCTTACTCCAGAAAAGAATAGTGATAAGGATGAAAATGTTCCACGTGGAACAAATAGTCTGGTTAACTTGGTTTCAAACTATTACTTTTCAATCGAAAAGTTTAAGATGTCAAAAAAATGGCTTCTTAAAGCCTTGCTTCTGATTCAATTTATAGCTCTATTTTTAACTTTTTCCAAATCTGCTTGGCTTGGATTAGCCATTGCCTTTTTGTATATTCAATACACAATGGTTTCACGCTTGCCCCATGATACCGGAGATAGCTTACGGCGTGAAACATTTAGGCGAATGTTTCACGCCTGCCTGTCCGGTAGGCAAGTGAAACAATTTAAAAAAATATTTTTATTGTTTTTAATTTTTATTTTTTCCATAATTTTAGTCAAGCCAAATTTCCACTCAATTTTTTTGAAATCCCTTGAAGAAAGAAATTTCTATCTGGATGTTTCACGTGGAACAATTATGGAACATCCAGTTAGCGGTGTTGGAATGGGGCAATTTGTTGTGACGATGGAGCAGTTTTCCAAGCAAAAACTGGAGACTTGGCAATATCAGCCTGTTCATAATGTATTTTTGCTAGTTTGGAGTGAGCTGGGAATGATCGGCGTGTTGTTATTTGGATTGCTTATCTTTGAAGTGCTTAAACCAGAAAAGATCAATATTGTTCCACGTAGAACAATTAACCTTATCAAAAATATGCCAACCTATGTTTCACGTGAAACACAACTTGACAACATACCTAACGACGAAAAGCCAATAACTGATTATCAGAAAAGCACTTTCTCGCCAGAAAGTGAAAACATCCTTTTCCCAAATGAAAATGTTCCACGTGAAACAAAAACAGCTATGAAAAACGAATCAGTTTTTTGTTCCACTTGTCTACCAGACAGGCAGGCGTGGAACATTTTTATCACCTATACTTTTTTTAAAGGAATTTTCCTGGGTTTTACTTTTATCATGCTCTTTGATCATTATTTTTGGGACATCCAACAGGGAAGTATCCTATTGTGGTTGACGGCTGGATTGATTTATGGTATAAAAAGAACTACCACTCCCTGATTTGACAAAATAATATTTTTGTTGTTTTATAAAAATTTCCCTCTTTTCTTATTATCTGTTAAAGTAAAATTAACTGGCGACAAAATTGATTAAGAAACAACTGGTTCAAGTCAGGAGACATTGAATCCAGCAAAGGATAAAATAGTATGAATTTTGAAAAAATTTCAACAATTGAACAACCCGGAAAAAACAGACAAAGGCTTTTATCTCTCGAAAAAGAGGGCAAATATGTATTTCATGGTTCTCTCCAGATCAAATTGAAACTTTAGAACCCAGGCAAGCAGAAAGAAGGAGCAAGAAAACAGGGAAAATGGAAGCAGATGGCGAGCCTACCGTATTTGCAACGCCATATGTTGATATTGCAATTTTTCGGGCACTAATAAATACAAAAAATACTTTTGGCAAGTCAGAAAATGGCTTCTGGATTAATGGTGGAAAACCGCATTTTTCATCGACAAGAAATTTATTAGTTGCAGCGAAGCAAAAGGTTGGCAAAGTTTATGTTTTAGACAAACAAAAATTTGAAAATTTTGAAGGCATGCAATGCCGAAGCAAAGGACCGATTAGCTCTCTTGAAACGATTGAAGTTACTTTCGATGATTTGCCAAAAAGTATACATATTTTAGAATAAAAAGTTTCAAAACTATATTTTTTAAAACTAAAATTTCCATTCCGTATTAAACCAAAAAAGCAAGCCTTGAGGCTTGCTTTTTTATATAGATGTTTTTGAAAAAATATTTTACAACACAGTCATGTCGCTTACTTTGTCGCCGGATTGGGGGCGCATAACGCGGACTCCCTGGGTGGCGCGGCCGAGAACGGAAACATCTTTCAACGGAATTCGAATGATTTGACCTTTTTCAGAAGTGAGAATGATGTCTTCTTCAATTTGGTCTAAGTTGATGATTGTTGCGCCAATAAGTTTTCCTGTTTTGGCAGTCACGATTTGAGTTTTTATTCCCGAGCCGCCTCGATTTTGAATTTTGTAGGATTTCAGATCCGTTCTTTTGCCATACCCATTTTCTGAAATAACCAAAAGTTGATTGCCTTTTTGGCCTTTGAAAACTACATCCATTCCAACAACAGTGTCACCGGAGCGAAGTTTTATGCCTCGCACCCCTGCCGCGGATCTTCCCATGGGGCGAACATCAGATTCTTTGTAGTGAATGGCTTGTCCGGATTTCGTTGCCGTAATCACTTCGTCCGACCCGGTGGTAGCTTCTACCCAACGCAGAGTATCTCCCTTTTCAAGTTTGATAGCCAAAAGTCCAGATCGGCGAACATTATCAAATTCCTCCAGCTTGGTTTTTTTGACTGTTCCGTTTTTTGTAGCCATGAAAAGGTATTTGTAATTGTCATCTTTGTTGAAAGCCACAATGGCCGTCACTGATTCCTCTTGCGAAAGAGAAAGAAAATTAACAATTGATTGCCCTTTAGCGATTCGAGTAGAAGCGGGGATTTCATAGGCCTTGGTTTGAAAAACCTTTCCTGTGGTAGTAAAAAACAGCAGATTGTCATGCGTCATTACACCGATCATTTTTTCAATTTCATCGCCCTCCCGAGTAGTGGCGCCAATAACCCCTTTCCCACCACGTTTTTGGACCTTATAGACAGTCGGATCCATTCGTTTGATATAACCTTCCTTAGTGATGGTAATGATGGCCTCCTCGTTGGGAACCAGGTCTTCTTGGCGAAATTCTGTTACGCCTGATCGCATCACGCGTGTTCTTCTATCGTCACCATATTTTTCTTTAACACGAAGCAACTCTTCTTTCACAATTCCGGCAATTCGTGTCTCACTTTTTAGAATTGCTTCCAACTCGGCAATAAGCTTCCTTTTTTCTTTGAGTTCATCTTCTATTTTTTTGGTTTCCAATCCTGAAAGTGTTTGGAGTCTCATTTCAAGAATTGCCGTAGATTGACGTTCCGAGAGAGCAAAATTTTTCATCAAATTTTTGTGCGCCACTTCTTTGGTAGCTGATTTTTTGATAGTTTCAATAACCGCGTCAATGTGATCCAGTGCTTTTTTGAGGCCTTCCAAGATATGCGCTCGGTCGCGGGCTTTGTCAAGATCAAATTGAGTTCTTCTTCGAACTACCAATTTTCGATGAGTGATGTAATATTCCAGGATTGATTTTAGATTAAGTACAGTTGGCTCGATTCCCCCCACCAAGGCCAACATATTGACTCCGAAATTTTTCTGAAGATCGGTGAGAGAATAGAGTTTATTAAGCACTTTTTGCGGATAAGCGTCTTTTTTTAGTTCCACCACCAAACGCACGCCGTCTTTGTTTGATTCGTCGCGAATGTCTCTTATGCCAACAATTTTTCCTTCTCGAACCAAATCAGCCATTTTTTCAATCATAGACGCTTTATTGGTGGCATAAGTCATTTCAGTCACCACAATTCGAAAAGCTCCGGCTTTAGTCTCTTCAATTTCCGCTTTGGCGCGAGTCAAAATTTTGCCTTTTCCAGTTTTGTAGGCTTCCAAAATATCTTTTTTATTGTAAATGATTCCTCCTGTAGGAAAATCTGGTCCTTTCACAAACTCTGCCAACTCTTCCACCGTTGCCTCCGGTTTTTCAATCAAGTGATTGATTCCGTCCACCAGTTCTGAAAGGTTATGCGGAGGAATGTTGGTCGCCATCCCAACCGCAATTCCCATCGAACCATTGAGAAGGAGTTGAGGCAAATTGGCTGGAAGAACCGTCGGTTCTTTGTGTTGACCGTCAAAATTCGAGACAAAGTCCACGGTATTTTTTTCAATATCAAAAAGCATTTCTTCGGCGATGGCGGACAGTTTGGCCTCGGTATAACGATAGGCCGCCGGCGAGTCGCCGTCCATTGAGCCAAAATTTCCTTGGCCCCGGACCAACGGATATCGGAGAGAAAAGTCTTGCGCCATTCGAACCATTGAATCATAAACGGCCATGTCGCCATGCGGATGGTATTTTCCCAACACCTCTCCGACAACAGTGGCTGATTTTCGAAATTTGGCATTGGCGCGAAGACCACTGTCCCACATGGAATAAAGAATGCGACGATGAACCGGTTTCAAGCCGTCTCGAACATCCGGCAGCGCGCGTGACACGATTACGCTCATCGCATAATCCAGATAAGATTGGGAAATTTCATCAGTGACTTCCCGGGGTTGAATGTTTTCAAATTGGAGTTTTTCGTTTGACATAAATTTAGGCTTGTTTAAAACATTAAAATAGCTGTTTAAAATTAAAAATATTCCTACAAACGTACAAATCCATTACAAACTTACAAATCATTTTAGGACTTACGCGCTTGCCAAAAAACTACTAAAAGCGACATGCCCGTTCTAAGATGTTTGATTGCTTGTTTACTGCTATTTTCTCCCATCTTGTAATTAGCTCAGTCCCGTAATTTTTCGTCAAACGCGTAAGTCCTACATTTGTATAATTCGTAACCAGATTTGTAAATTCCTAGAAAAATGAACCTATAATTCTGTTTTTTCGCGTTGATTTTCCAAAGATTCTTTCACTTTCCCGCTCATCTCTTGCATCGATTTCTTTTGCTCGCCAAGGTCCTTGAATACTTGGAGTTGTTCTTCGTTGAGTTGAGGTTTCTTGATTTCTGTTTGGCTAGCTCGAAGCGACATAAACCAGACGAAAACCACAAGAAGCGTTCCAGAAATAGCAAAAAACCAAGCATAACGGGCCCGAATATGTTCCGGTTTTTGACGAATTTTTTTAATTTTATCGTGTATACTCATTTACGAATCAAATCATTCAACATCCAAGATAACGACTTCCATGTTTTTCTCTTCCAGCTCCTTCTTCTTTATATTAATCTTGGATGATTTTGCCAAAACGCAGTTGGACATTTCGCTGCAAAACTTCTTCTCGTCGTCCACATCCACCGTCGAGCCCTTCACTTTGTAATGCATCGGGATAATGACATTGGGCTCAATTTTTTTGATAATATCGATAGCTTTTTTGTAATCAATGGTGTATTTCCCTCCAATCGGAATCATCAAAATATCCACGCCGTCAATCTCTTCCAATTGCTTCTCGCTAAGATCCGTTCCCAAGTCGCCCAAATGGCAAATTTTGATTTCTTCTGTTTCTAAAACAAAAATAGTGTTCTGACCAAGTTCTTTTCCCTCTTGGTTATCATGATAGGAGCGTACGCCAATCACATTAACGCCTTTTACTGAATATTCTCCCGCGATATCCAAAACTCTTGGTTCACCGCGGAGAGCGGAAACATTGTTGTGGTCGGAATGATCATGTGTCACCAAAACAAGATCAGCGCTTCCCTGGGGCGGACGAAGCCCAACCGCTTTGTCAAAGGGATCAACAAAAATTGCAACTTCTTCTTGTCCGCGGCCTGCTGGCTTGGTGGTGATTTTAAAGCAAGAATGGCCGTAATATTGGATGTTCATAGCGCAAAGACAAAACTCAAAACTCAGGTTTGGTTGCTTTTTGCACGCATAAGCTAACAACAACAAACAATCCTCGCATTTTGAATCCTAGGCGATTATTTCTTTTTACTTAGTTAATATTAGCATAAACAAAATAAGGTGTCGAGAAAAATGTCTCGAATTTGACAAATGCGATATATCATAATATACTAATCTAAAGTTAATTATTAAGAAAATTAAATAAGGGATGATCTAATCCCGGATGAGCTGTTTTTCTTAATAATTTCCTATTCTTAGGAAATTTTTTGTTTTATTTAAGCGCTAATTATTAATTGTTTTATTAACACCATGGCTAATATTTTAGACAAATTGGCAACCGAAGTAGACAAGATATCTGAAGATGATGTAACCAGCAAAAAAGCAACTAAAGTTGCAAAAAAAACTAAGACTGAAGAAAAAAATGACCCTATTTCTCTTATGGACAGCCTCTTTGCTCAAGATACGGTTGAATTTCCTCAAGTCGGCGATATTGTTGAAGGGAAAGCTATCCATGTTTCTTCCAATGAAATATATGTAGATTTGGCTCCTTTTGGCACCGGAGTTGTTTATGGCAAAGAGATCAAAGATGGAATGGGCGCTGGGAAGATCAAAGTCGGAGATAAAATAAATGCAACCTTGATCAACCTTGAAAATGAAGACGGATATATTGAACTTTCCATCAGGGAAGCTTCCTATGAAAAAGCCTGGGATGATATTGAATCAAAGAAAGATACTTCCGAAAAAATCGGCACCCGAATCATCAGCGCTAACAAAGGAGGTCTTCTTGTAGAAGTCAATGGAATTTCCGGATTTTTACCGGTTTCGCAGCTTTCCAGCAAAAATTATCCTCGCGTTGAGGACGGTGATAAGAACAAAATTCTGGCCCTTCTCAAAAAACTGGTTGGAAAAGAACTGGAAGTGAGGATCATTGATGCCGACAGAGAAAACGAGAAGCTCATCGTTAGCGAAAAAGCGGCCCAAAGCGAAAAAGACAAGGCGATTATATCCAATCTAAGTCTCGGAGACACAGTCAGTGGAGAAGTTAGCGGGGTAGTTGATTTCGGAGCTTTTGTGAAATTTTCTTCCACCAGCGGAGAAGAACTTTCTGAGGACAACAAACTGGAAGGTTTGGTCCACATCTCCGAACTCGCTTGGCAATTGATTGAAGACCCAAGGTCAATCATCAAAGTCGGCGACAAAGTGGAAGCCAAGATCATTGGCATTGATAATGACAAAATTTCTCTTTCCATCCGGGCATTGCAACAAGATCCGTGGGCAGTTATTACTAAAAAATATAATGTAGGAGATATTGTCAAAGGAACTGTCCACAAAATCAATCCTTTTGGCGCTTTTGTTTATCTGGATAAAGACATCCACGGTCTCGCGCATGTCAGCGAAATGTCCGAAGCCTATCCGGGAAATAATTTGGATGATATCATAAAAGTAGGCGAAGCGTATGACTGGAAAATTCTTTCTATTGAACCAAGAGAACACCGCATGGGATTGGTCCTGGCAGACAAAAGCAAAAAAGAAAAGAAAGCAAAGAAAGAAAAAGAAAGCAAAGAAGAGACAGAAGAAAAATAAGACAATAAAGCTAGTCCCGCCTAAAAGCGGGATTGGTTTTTAATAATACTAATTTGTTAATAAAATTTTTATTATGTCTAAATCAAAAATTTTCATTATTTCCGGGCCATCCGGTGTCGGAGAAGATTCTGTTATTGCTGGTCTTAATAGATATATTGATGTTGAAATAGTAAAAACCACTACGACAAGATCCATGCGCGAGGGAGAGTCTCAAGGACACCCCTACTATTTTATATCTCAAGACGAATTCCAAAAGAAGCTTCATAATGATGAATTAGCTGAATATGCCCAACAGTATAATGGTAATTTTTATGGTGTAACCAAAGAAGAACTAGAACGAGTGGCAAATAGCGGAAAAATTGGACTCTGGAAAATTGAATACAAGGGAGTAATTACTGCTAAAGAAAAATTTCCAGAAATAAAATCAATTTATATCGCTGCTCCATCACTTGAAACGCTAAGACAGCGTATTTTGAGAAGGGATCCAAATGTTAGTGAGAACTACTTAAAAGAAAGAATGGACTATACGGAAGAATGGATGAAACATGAAGATATCTATGACTATAAAGTGGTTAATGAAGAGAGTAGATTGGATGAAACAATACAAAAGGTTTCTCAAATAATAAAGACGCATTTCTAACTTTAAACTTCTCATTGTAATTTTGCATTTTGGGATTTATACTTTGGATTTTTTCTATGTCTTTGATTAAAAGAATACAAAACACTATTTTTCAGCATGATTTATTCAAGAAAGGCGATAGCATTATCATTGCTGTTTCGGGAGGACCGGACAGTGTTTTTATGCTTGACATTTTTTCGCTTCTTCAAAAAAAATACGACTTAGAATTGGTTATCGCTCACGTCAATTATAATCTTCGGGGAACTGACAGCGAAAAAGACGAAGAGTTGGTGAAAAAGTTGGCCAAGGAGTATGCTTTGCCGATTGAAATCTTAAGACCCAAAATCACTGTTAAAACCAACCTAGAAAACAATCTTCGCGACATTCGCCATGCTTTTTTTGAAGAAGTACGAAAAAAACATGCCTATAACGCAATCGCTGTGGCGCATAACTTGGATGATCAAGTGGAAACTTTTCTTATGCGAATTATTCGCGGAGCAGGAATGCGTGGGCTTAGGGCCATGCAATATAAGAATAACTTCCTTATCCGCCCGCTTCTTGCTATCAGCCGAAAAGAAATTTTAGAATACATCAAAGAAAATCGCTTGCAATATCGAATTGACAAAACAAACAGGGAAAGTGTGTTTTTTCGAAATAAAATCAGAAACCGACTCATTCCCTATCTGGAAACAAACTTCAACCCGGGGATAAAAAAGACCATTGCGGAAAACATTGTTTCTCTAAGCGAAGATTATGCGTTACTCAACACTATTATCGACAAAAAATATCAAGATTTCGAAAAAGAGTTCTCCGTTTCAAAATTATTGCTACTGCCACAATCTTTGCAAAAGAGAATATTGCGTCTAGAAATCAAGAAACATGTTCCTCAACTCAAAAATATCGAAGCCAAAAATATCGAAGAAATCCTGAAAATCGTAAAAAGCACGAAAAATAAAAACCAGGTTGTACTATTCAAAGGATTGAAAGCAACCAGGAAAGGTGATAAGCTAGAAATATCAAAGAACAAATAACCTGCCGCATAAAATATGCAATGTCTGGTTATTCTTATAAATTCTAACCTTAATCTGTTGTGAATACATAGAAATATTCGTACACACGGATGTTTGTATATAATTCGCAATTTGTAATATGCAAAAATTATTCAAAAACATCGGTATAATTTTCCTCGTTTTTCTTTTTATTTCAGGACTCTTCATTCTCTACGGAACGCCTGAGCAAAAACCAGAGCAAATTTCCCTTAGCGCGTTGGCACAACAGGTAAATGAGGAAAAAGTAAAAGAAATCCAAGTTATCAATAATGATCTGACAGTTACCCTGAAGGACGGGAAAATTCAAAAAGCCACCAAGGAACCAGAATCATCCGTAGTGGAAACCCTTAAAAACTATGACATCGATGGAGAAAAAATTCAGGCGGTGAATATCACTGCAAAAACTGATTCTTCCGCCTCTTTTTGGTTGGGAGCGGTTTTGCCTTTTCTTTTGCCTTTTGTGCTCATCGCTGCTTTTATTTGGTTCATGCTTCGTCAAGCCCAAAGAGGAAACAGCCAAGCTTTGTCATTTGGAACTTCCAAAGCTCGGATGATTGATCCCAAGGACAAAAGAAAAAGAACCACTTTCGCTGATGTAGCCGGAGCCAAAGAAGCTAAAGAAGAACTTTATGAAATTGTTGAGTTTTTAAAGAATCCCAACAAATTTCTCAGTCTTGGAGCCAAAATTCCCAAAGGCGTTTTGCTTTTGGGAAACCCGGGAACCGGAAAAACTCTCATTTCCAAAGCGGTGGCAGGAGAAGCAAATGTTCCCTTTTTCAACATTTCCGGTTCGGAATTTGTGGAAATGTTTGTCGGTGTGGGAGCATCGCGTGTTCGAGATCTTTTCAAACAAGCCAAGAAAAGCGCTCCGGCGATAATTTTCATCGATGAAATCGATGCGGTTGGAAGGCATCGAGGAGCAGGTCTTGGAGGGGGACATGATGAGCGAGAACAGACACTCAACCAAATTCTGGTGGAAATGGATGGATTTGATACCAACACTAACGTGATTGTTATCGCTGCCACCAATCGGCCTGATGTGCTCGACCCAGCGCTTCTTCGCCCGGGACGTTTTGACCGTCGAGTTGTCATGGATCTGCCCGACATTGAAGAACGGTTGGAAATTCTTAAGATTCATGCCAACGGGAAACCGATTGCCAAAAAAACTGATCTTCGAAAAATTGCTGAAAGAACTCCCGGATTTTCCGGAGCTGATCTCTCTAATCTTCTTAATGAAGCCGCCATTCTTTCTGCTCGTCGCGGCAAAAAGATAATTGAACTAACCGAACTCATGGAATCAATTGAAAAAGTCATTCTTGGACCGGAAAGAAGAAGCAAACGAATTGATGAAGAAGAAAAGAAAATTATCGCTTACCATGAAGCCGGACATGCGTTGGTGGCTGCCAGCCTCAAAAATGCCGATCCGGTACAAAAAATTTCCATCATTTCTCGCGGACATGCCGGAGGGTATACATTCAGCGCGCCGGTCAAAGACAAAAAGCTCAATTCAAAAGCCTACTATCTCGATGAGTTGTCAGTTCTCTTGGCTGGATATGTCAGTGAAAAAATCCAATTCGGTGACGTCACTACCGGAGCGTCAAACGATCTCGATCGCGCAACTGCCATCGCGCAAAGCTTAGTGACGCGTTTTGGAATGAGCGAACTGGGTCCGCGAACTTTCGGAAAAAAAGAAGAAATGGTTTTTCTGGGTAAAGAAATTCATGAGGAAAAGAATTATTCAGAAAAAACCGCGGAAGAAATCGACAATCAGGTTTCTAAATTCATCCAAAATGCCTACAAAGTCACGGAAAGTGTTCTAAACAAAAAAAGAGAAATTTTAGACAAAATTTCCAATGTCCTTTTGGAAAAAGAAACGATTGAACAAGAAGAGTTTTACGCCCTAGCCGGAATTGAGAAATCAGAAAAAACGCCTGAAGAAGTTGCCTTGCCAGAGGGACTAGGATAAGGCATTATTCTTTTTATTTTTTATCTTATGCCATCCATAAACTACTCCCAAATTCTGAGAAATTCTTGGAATATTACCAGAAATAATCGCTTTTTGTGGTGGTTCGGTTTTTTTATTTATCTTTCCGGAGCCGGCATGAATGGGGGTATTAAGACTAATTTTTCCGATCAAAAGACACTTAAAATTGACGAAGCAAAAATTATTTCTTTTTTGCAGAATAATCTCGAGTGGCTGATCTTTGGCATCGCTTTTTTGGCGCTTATCCTTATTCTTTTTGTTGTCTTAGGAACAATTGCCAGAGGAGGACTGATTTCCTCAATTGGAAAAATCATTCGACAAGAACCGGCTACCTTCAAGTCTGGTTGGAAAATAGGAAAAAGTTTTTTTTGGAGAGTTTTTGGCATTGGCCTCGTCCTAAACCTCATCATCATAGCTGCTATCATTATTCTCGTTGTACCAGTAGCTTTTTTGTTCTACAGCCACTCATACATTATTGGCGCTATCTTGGCTATTTTGGCCTTACTCATAATGATCCCTCTTTTCATTCTCACTTATTACATAAAAACCTATGCAGCCATCTATGCTGTCCAAGGGAACCTACCGATCCTTTCTTCCCTTGAAAATGCTACTAGTCTCTTTCAAAAAAATTTTCAATCCAGTCTCGTCATGGGAATAATCCTTTTTGGCGTCAGCCTTGCCGTTGGCGCGGGAATGGCCCTTAGTCTTCTCTTTCTTTTAGGAATATTTTTGCTTTTCGGAACGGTTTCAAGCTTTATCTTTGGAAAAATCGGCCTCTATTTAGTTGCTGGAATAGGAATAATCACTCTTTTGACGTTAATATTTTTCATTCAGTCTGTATATCAAGTCTTTTCTGAATCCGTTTGGGTTTTCTTTTTCCGTGAGATCGCCATTCCCAAAGAAGAAGAAAAAGCGGAAGAAATCATCGTTGAAACATCCATCAAGGCTATCCCAACAACAAATCCTGTAAAAACGATAAAGGTAAAGTAAAAAACCCTCCATTGATTAAACCACCGACACTAAGGGTGGTTTTATTGACCGTTTAGTATTTTTGAAATAGAATAAATTAAGGTCGGAAGAACGCTTGTCGCGATCTTGCTTCACACTGTTTAAGGGTCTGTAGCTCAGTTGGTTAGAGCGCGTCGTTGACATCGACGAGGTCTTGAGTTCGAGTCTCGACAGACCCACCATAAAAAACGCGCAGCATGTACCAATCAACACAACAATACATAGTTAATGGTACATGAAAACTGGGACCATAGCTCAGCGGTAGAGCAGGCGACTCATAATCGCTTGGTCGCTGGTTCGAATCCAGCTGGTCCCACAGAATAAGATAGAGAAAAGCTCGATTTTTTGGTAAATTCGGGCTTTTGAATTTATGTTAGGGATGGTTATTTGTTTTAATACTTAATACAATATTTGGCATATAACCAAAAATGTTCTTTGCGCAAGGAGAATAAAATGAAAGAGCTTAATGCGTATTGCCAATTTGTTCCTAGCGAAAAGTTGTCCTTTTTATGGATGGACGGACAATTTGAAGTGGATGAGGAAAAAAAGAAGCTTCTCGATTTTGTGTCTAAGGAAACAACTGGAGAAAATATTGACTGGGAAAAACTGACTGAAAAAGTCAGAAAAAGTTTTTTCGAAGAAACCGGTAAGAAAATTTACAGTATCTTTATTTTTGCTTCACGAAAAGGACAAAAAGAAAACGGAGGCAGAAAGACATACTGTTCCCGAAACAACCGATTTACCACAAACATTAACAAAGACATCCGCTTCTACTTTGATCTTGATCCCGAAAAGGACTCAAGTGAATTTATATCTGCCCTCTATGAGGAGTTCATTGCTTTTCTTTCAACCAACGAATTTTCTTCTGATGTGATTCGGGTGTATTTAGAAAACGGACGTATTGCAGTAGAGCGACTGATAGACTTTCCTGTTCTTGATGTTGAAGCGCTTTTAAAGAATGCGGACGGTTGGGAAATAAGCTGAAAGCCAAAAATCCTGCGGCAATGATTTATCGCAGGGTTTTTTTATTGTAAGGAATTTGATAATTACTTTCTCCTTCTTCGCGAATGAAAAGCGTTATGCACCTCTTTTAGATGCGGATTGGTGATGTGCGTGTAAATTTGGGTTGTGGTGATGGATGAATGTCCCAACATGGCTTGAACTGATCGAATGTCGGCACCGTTCATGAGAAGATCGGTGGCAAACGAATGCCGAAGGGTGTGCGGGTGAACATCCTTGGTAATGCCCGCTTTTTTGGCATAATATTTGACAATCCGTTGAATGGAACGAGGGGTAAGGCGAAGGTCATTTTTGTCTTTTTTCAGTTTTTTGTTGCCATCCTTTCTTTCAAAATGATCCGCCATAGCTTTGTCTCTCACAAACAAAGCCAAATCAACATCAGTTCTCTTTTCCAAATAAGCCGCCAAAGATTTTGCTGCCGTGTCAGAAACAAATACCACCCGAATTTTGTCTCCCTTTCCTCGAATACTCAGTTCTCCGCTTTTCGCATCGATCCTATCGCGATTGACACCAACCAATTCGGAAACCCGAAGGCCGCCGGAAAAAAGAAGCTCGAGAATTGCTCTGTCGCGAAGAGATTTGAAATCGACGCCGGAAGCCGCTTCAAACATTCGCTCAATTTCCGAAGGTTCCAAAAAGTCCACTTCCCGTTCCGGAGTTTTCCCAATTTCCACTTTTTCTGCTTGCAGGGTTTTTATATCCCTTTTCGCAAGATACTTAAGAAAACTACGAAGAGCGATTACATAATAGTTTTGAGTGGTTTTTTTGAGGCCTCGCCCTCTTTCATCTTCAAAGCGATTCAAAAAAATACGAAAATTTCGAATCACGCTATCTGTAATTTGCTCCGGGTTTTCTATTTTTGACCATTCGATAAATCTGGACAAATAGTGATTATAGTTTTCAATAGTCTTTGCCGACCTTCCTCGCTCAATTTCCAAATATTCAAGGAATTCCTTTTTTAGTTGAATCAGCTTCATAAATAAGGTTGAAATAAATTTATTTTTGTTTAATGCTATATGGTGGGTATTTCGTGACATTGTGCGACATTTCTATTTTACACCAAAAAATCTTCCCAAGCGAATCTGCAACGCAAGTCGCAGACTAGACGCTATATTTGTCTTAGCGAAGTGACTTTATGTTGTGGATAACCCATGTTGTGGATAACCCCTTTGACAAGAAACTAGGGCTGATATATACTCATAATTGCAATAAAAATTAGGGTTATGAATCCATCAGGGTTTGTTTTAAGACGTGTTTTCATTAGCAAATCCCGGTTTCTTAGCCAAAAGAAAGGTAATCGCTATTAGTAAACTAATATCAGCCCTCTCAGCTAATACATTAGGGCGAGTGAATTTCCAGAATCTACTAACTCGGTTGCACATTGCGCAAAAAAACTTAATATCCTTCATCAAAGAGCACAGAACGATTAAAGTTCTCCACGTTTTTCGGCATTATTCAGCCTTTATCGTGGTCATCTCTAGCGCCTTTTTGGTGTCTGCTACTAACTTAGCCGCCGGTCACAATTCCAGTGGTTTTTTGTTTGGCTATTTTGGTTCGGAAGATAATTATGAAAATCCTCTCAAAGATAAGCTTTTTCTTAAGTCCAACACTAAAACCAATCTATCTTTGGCTCCTCTTGCCGAAGCCAGCACCTCTCCAGACCCTACTGCCAAAGACCCCTCTGAGGACGAAATGATGATCACTCAAGGCCAGGCCTTAGTAGCCGGAACCAGTCCGATCAAAAAAGATCCTGAAGAAGATGGCGGCGTTATCATCTATGAAGTTGCCGATGGCGACACTGTGAGCACCATTGCCGCCAAACATAAAGTTAGCATCAATACCATTCTCTGGGCTAACGAAATTGACAACATTGATTCCATAATGCCTGGGGACAAGATATTCATTTTGCCGATGTCTGGATTGTCTTATACTGTTAAGGAAGGGGATAATATTGACGCAATTGCCAAAGAATACAAAGCTGACCGGGACAAAATCATTGCCTTTAATGATCTTCCGGCTAATGGGGACCTGGAAAAGGGACAGGAAATCATGATTCCGGATGGTCAAAAAGAAATTCCGAGAACTCAAACCACAACGCCTTCCACAACCGATGGGTTTGGGATTGCTGCAAGACCATATCAACCGTTTGAATCATCAGGAGGAAAGTCTACCTTGGACGGAAATGCCGGATCCGGGCACAAGTTCCCTTATGGCTATTGTACTTGGTATGTTGCTTCTCGCCGCTATGTTCCGTGGGGTGGGAATGCCGGTACATGGCTCTACCATGCCAAAGCGGCCGGATATGCCACTAGCAAAACTCCTCGAGTCGGATCAATCATGGTTAGTTCTGAATCTTGGTGGGGTCACGTAGCCATCGTAGAAAAAGTCAGCGGATCAACAATCACTATTTCCGAAATGAACTACAAAGGCTGGGCGAAAAAATCCACCCGAACTCTTGATGCCAAAAGTCGGGTGATTAAGGGATTCATTCATTAAAAGCAAACATTAAAAAGAAGAAATCAGATTTCAAATCCACCTCCCAAGAGAGGTGGATTTTTCTTGCTTTTTTATATTTTTCTAAGCGGAGCGATAGACGCGGAAAGTCTTTTGAGTCCCGCTTTTTTAAATGCTACTGTCAAAATATCTCCTTGCGTGGAAATTATCCGCCCTTCGCCAAATTCCGGATGGGAAACCAAATCGCCATCCTTAAATTTGATAGCTTGCATATCGGTTTCAATATCCAGTACCTTTTCTACTTTTTTGCTTTTTTTATAAAACAAATTGATTTCTTCTGGCTCTAGCTTGTAGCTTTCTTCCATCAAATGTTTTGGAATATCTGCCAAAAACCGTGAGGGGGCATTGATTTGTACCGAACCAAAAATAGTTCGCTCGGTAGTGAAAAGCAGATATACTTTTTCTTTGGCGCGTGTTATTCCGACGTACATGAGTCTTCTTTCCTCTTCCATCTCATCCTCAGAAAGCAGACTCCTGGAGTGAGGAAGAATTCCTTCTTCAAGTCCAATGATGAAAACAAACTTAAATTCCAATCCTTTGGCGCTGTGCATTGTCATAAGATGCGCCGCGTCCGTGTCTTGATCAATGCTGTCTGTATCAGCCACAAGGGCCACTTCCTCCAAAAACAAGCTAAGCGCTTCCTCTCCTTCAAATTCTTCGTATTTTTTGGCTACCGACAAAAGTTCCTTAACATTTTCGTAGCGCATTTGCCCTTCTTCGGTGCCGTCGAGAAGCGATTTTTCATAACCAGACTCAATAAAAACTTTTTGGATAAAGTCGGAAAGATTAAGTCGTGTAGACGATTCTTTCATTCTTTTTATAAATTCGCAAAACTTAGTTATTGAGTCTAATTTGGTTTTCGGAATATTCGTTTTTGAAATTTGGTCACTGAGATTTGAGATTTTATTGGAAATTGCGAGGCCAGCAGAAATTAAATTCAACTTATTAAGTCTGGCAATGTCCGCCCATTTATTTAAAGTCGCTTTCCCTAGGCCTCTTTTTGGTTCGTTTATCACCCGTTCCAACGAAATTTCGTCGCTAAAATTATTAATCAATCGAAGATAAGCGATGATATCTTTGATTTCTTTTCGTTGATAAAATTTGAGTCCTCCAACGATTCGGTAGGGGATGCTTGAGTGAAGCATCGCTTCTTCCACAATGCGAGATTGAGCGTTGGTGCGGTATAGCACAACAAAGTCGGAATATTTAATGTTGCTTTCATCACAAAGCTTTTTTATTTCCGTTACAATAAACTCGGATTCTTGGCGCTCGTTGTCCGCCTCATAAGACGTTATGAGATGCCCTCCTTTGTTTTCGGTCCAGATTTTTTTGTCTTTTCGGTTAACATTTTTGGAAATAACGCCATAAGCTGCGTCAAGAATAATTTGGTTGGATCGATAATTTTGTTCTAGCTTTATGACTTTAGCATTGGGGTAATCTTTTTCGAAATTGAGAATGTTTCGAATGTCCGCTTGCCGCCAGCCATAAATTGATTGCCAGTCGTCGCCCACCACGCAAAGATTACCGTATTTTTGACTGAGAAGTTTTATGAAAAGGTATTGAGCGTAATTAGTGTCTTGGTATTCGTCTACCAGGATATAACGAAAAATGTTTTGATATTTTTCCAGAATTTCCGGATAGAGACGGAAAAGCTTTACGGTAAGAAGCAATATATCGTCAAAATCAAGAGCATCTTGATCCTTAAGTTTTTTTTGATAAGCGGCATAAACTCTAGCTACCATATCTTCAAAATAACTGCCGGAAGAGTTCAAATATTCTTCTACTTCCAAGAGTTCGTTTTTAGCTTTTGAAACAGCTGCTAGTATGGCTTTAGGTTTCATTTGATCAGGATTGATTTCCAGCTCTTTCATCGCTCGTTTTACAATGGACAATTGGTCATCCGCATCCATAATGGTGAACGATGATTTATATCCCAGTTTTTCAATTTCCTTTCGAAGAATTCGAACGCAAATGGAATGGAAAGTGCCGACCAAAGGCAAATTATACCTATTGCTCCCTCTCTCATAATTGATAGAAGCTTGGAGAGAGGACGGATTGGTTTTATTACTAAGTAAATCGGCAATCCGTTCTTTCATCTCAGCGGCGGCCTTGTTAGTAAAAGTCACCGCCAGAATATTCATCGGTCGAACTTTTTTTTCCAAAATCAAATAGGCCACGCGAAAGGTGAGCGCCCGGGTTTTTCCCGATCCCGCGCCAGCAATGACAAGAACCGGCCCTTCGGTCGTTTCAACAGCTTCGCGCTGGGACACATTAAGTTTTTCTAAAAGATTATTCATTGCCTTCACATTGTAACATTTATTTATCTGCAAATCTACAAAATATAAAATAACTTAGGACTTATGTCCAAGTAAATTGGACAAACTTATCAATCTGGTGTACTATCTAGACATAACTATTTTACCTAGCAAACACTGGTTATTGGGGGATCGCCTTCATGGCGCACTTGGATAATGGCTCGTGTTTTGCCGAAAATGCTATGGCTCTTAACGCCAAACAAAAGGAAAAAGTAACCAAAGAAGTGAAACGTCACGACAAAGACACTGGTTCTCCGGAATACCAAGTGGCTCTTTTCACCGAAAAGATCAAAAAACTGACAACTCATCTAAAAAAGAACACCAAAGACTTTCATTCCCGGCGGGGTCTTCTCAAAATGGTTTCTAAAAGAAAGAGACTGATGGAATACCTCAAAAAGACCAATGAAAAAGCGTACAAAGCGTTGACTAAGAAATTGAATCTTAAGGGGTAATTATCACTTCTGTATAAAATAAATTTTCAATTTACAATTTTCAATTTACAATAAATTATCAATTTTCAATTAATCAATGACTTGAAAATTCTAAAATTGTAAATTGACTGAAAATTGGTCATTGAAAATTGAAAATTACGCATGAGCATTTACAAAGAACAGCGAGTCGGCGTCCTGGTAGATATCCAAAATCTCTATTACAGCGCCAAAGTGTTGCATCAGAAAAAAGTTAATTTTGGCCAGGTTTTGAAAGCGGCTGTCGGCGACCGAAAGCTTATTCGCGCCATCGCTTATGGCATCAAGACCTTGGAAGGGCAAGAAAAAAATTTTTTTGAAGCGCTTGAAAAACAAGGGTTTGAAGTGAAAACCAAGGATCTTCAAATTTTCCCCGGCGGAGCCAAAAAAGGGGATTGGGACGTGGGAATTGCCATTGATGCTATCAAAATGTCCAAAAGCATGGATTCGGTTGTCCTGGTTTCCGGCGACGGCGATTATATCCCTTTGGTTGAATATATCCAAAGCACCACCGGTTGTCGAGTAGAAGGAATCGCCTTTGAAGAATCTACCAGTGGAAAACTTGTGGCTAAACTCGACAGTTTCATCAATCTGAGCGCCAACAAAAGAAAGTTTTTGATCTAAAATCTGTTATCAATATTTCCCCAAAAAAAGCTTCGAAAGGGCTTTTTTAATTGACAAAATAGCCAAAGTACGCTACTATTTAGCTGTTAAACAAGTTACTTAAATGCCTAGTTTGGCGCCGTTTTGGGTAAGCTCAAAAAAGGGGACAGAATAAAGCATTATATACCGTCCTAATTCTTTTTTCTTTTTTGAATTTACTTCCAATGCCGCCACACAAGCAAAATCCAATCTATGGATCACAAGAAATGGTCTCTCCAAATTGGCGGGAGACTGCTTGAAATTGAAACAGGACTTCTTGCCGGCCAAGCCAGCGGATCAGTCACCGCTCGTTATGGTGACACAGTCGTTCTTGCGACGGCTACTATGAGCAAGGCGGCTTCTCGCGTCAGCGGATATTTCCCGCTGATGGTAGATTTTGAAGAAAGATATTACGCTGCCGGAAAAATCAAAGGTTCCAGATTTATTAAGCGTGAAGGCCGACCATCTGATGACGCCATCCTTTCCGGTCGCGCCGTTGACCGAACCGTTCGACCTCTTTTCAACCACCGGATGCGAAACGATGTGCAAGTTATTTGCACTGTTTTGTCCTATGACGGGGAAAATGATCCGGATATTGTTTCTATCATTGCCGCTTCAGCCGCTCTTTCCATCTCTACTATTCCTTGGAATGGTCCCGTTGCCGCTGTTCGTGTGGGGAGACTGAATGGAGATCTGATTTTAAATCCAGTCAATGGAGAAGTCAGCGACGGAGACATGGATCTCCTTCTTTCCGGCACCAAGGATAAAATTAACATGATTGAATGTGGCTCCAAAGAAATAACCGAAGAAGACATGATCCGAGCCTTTTCCTTTGGACAAGAAGCTATCAAAAAGATTGCCACTTTTCTCGAAGAAATCCAAAAGGAAGTTGGCAAAGAAAAAGTTCTGCCGACGCTCATAGAAGGAACACCGGAATTTGAGACAAAAGTCAAAGACATTCTTCTCTCCGAAGGTCTGGCAGAAGCGCTTTATGATAAAGACAAAAAAGTTATCGAGGAAAAAACTAAGGGTATCCATGAGAAAGTTGATGCCTATATCAATGAAAATTTCACCGAAAACGTGGACAAGCTCAAAGAAATTGCTGAAATTGTTTTTGAAGAAGTGTCAGACGCAATTGTGCATGAAAATATTTTGAAAAAAGAACAACGGCCGGACGGACGAAAGTTGGATGAAATTCGCCACATTGACTGCCAAGTGGGAATTTTGCCCAGAACTCATGGAACCGGACTTTTCACTCGTGGTGAAACTCAAGCCCTAACTGTCACAACCCTGGGTTCCCCCGGAGATCAACAAATCATTGACACAATGGAAGTAGATATGAAAAAACGCTACATCCATCACTACAATTTTCCGCCTTATTCGGTCGGTGAAGTTCGTCCAATGCGAGGGCCGGGGAGAAGAGAAATCGGACACGGAGCGCTAGCAGAAAAGGCCCTGATTCCGGTTCTTCCTGACAAAGATACTTTTCCTTACACTATTCTTCTTGTTTCCGAAGTGCTCTCCTCCAACGGGTCTTCTTCCATGGCGTCAACTTGCGGTTCAACGCTTTCTCTCATGGACGCCGGTGTGCCCATCAAAAGCCCGGTTTCCGGAATCGCAATGGGAATTATTGTTGGACATGACGATAATTTCAAAATTCTCACCGACATTCAAGGTTTGGAAGATCATTACGGCGACATGGACTTCAAAGTAGCGGGAACCAAAGACGGGATTACCGCTCTTCAAATGGATGTAAAAGTTGACGGAGTCACCATTGAAATGCTTGAAGCAGTGCTCAAACAATCCCACCAAAATCGTTTGGAAATTCTGGAAAAAATCACATCTGCCATCCCGGCGCCTCGATCTGAGATGAGCCAATATGCTCCGCGAATCATCATTATGAAAATTAATCCGGATAAAATTCGAAACGTCATCGGAACCGGAGGAAAAATCATTAATGAAATCATCGATGAAACCGGAGTGCAGATTGACATCGAAGACGATGGTTCAATTTTCATCACTTCGCCTGATTCCGGTTCTGCCGAGAAGGCCAGAAAGTGGATTGACAACCTCACCCACGAAGTCAAACCTGGGGAAATCTTCAATGCCAGAATCACTCGGATTATGAATTTTGGCGCCTTTGCCGAAATTCTTCCCGGACAAGAAGGCCTTATCCACATTAGCGAACTTTCTGAAAAAAGAGTGGAGAAAGTGGAAGACATTTTGAAAATTGGCGATGTTATTCCGGTGAAAGTGAAAGAAATTGATTCCCAAGGAAGAATCAATCTTTCTGCCAAGGCGGTAACAAAAATTCCCTAATTTGACATTAGCCACAATTTGAATTTTCGTGTAAAATAGAAGTATCGAAAGATTACTTCTATTTTATTATTTAAAACAAAAATATGCCTGAGCAAAAAAACAACCCTAACAACAGCTCGTTATTTCAATTTTTTTCTACCGGGAAAAAAAATGAATCGGAAGAACTGGCGCAAAACATTCCTGTTCACACAATGAAAAGTGATTTAGCAAATTTGGGAGAAACTAACAACCAGCAGACGAATACACCCAGGGCTGCGTCAATTGTCACAAAACCTGAAACTCCACAACATCTTCCTGTAAAGCCAAGTCCTTTTTTGGAACAAAAAAAAGCACCCTCTCTTCCTCCAAAACAAGAAATTGTTTTTGAAACAAAAAAACCCGCCCCTCCGGTCGAAAAAACCGAGTTGCCAACAAAAACAAACCTGCCACCCATCCCAATCGCCAAACCAGAATCAACAGCTCAGTCTATTCAAAATATTATTCCCACAAAAAAAGATATCGAAGAGAAAATTCTTTTCCGCGAAGAAGCAGCCCGTCGCAAAGGAAATGGGACTTTCATAATCGTGCTTATCCTACTGGCGCTTCTACTCCTGACTGCCGGGGGATACTATTATTGGATTGAAACACAAAAAGAAAAATCCACCTCATCTACAAATGACACGCCAAAACCAGAACCCACCCCCATTCAACGCCCGTCTTTTACTACCGACAAAGCCAATTATCTTTCTGTCGATTTTGAAAACGCTAATACAGAATCATTGAAAGATACTATAAAAAAGACAGCCGAAAAAATTAAGACGGAAAACATCACTCTCCCCGTAGAGTTTTTGCTAACAGACCAAAAAAACAATCCCCTAGCTTTTTCCGCTTACGCGCAAAAAGCCAAACTGACATTATCATCGGATATAATGGACAGTCTTGACGACAATTTTAGCTTGTTTCTCTACAATGAAAACGGTCAGGTAAAATCAGGTCTAGTCATCACTTTGAAAAATACCTCTAAGCTAAAAGAAGCGCTCCTAAAAAGCGAACCCACTCTTCCAGCAGCGGTAGAATCAATTTTCCTTACTTCCGAATTTACTATCCCAATCAAGCCATTCGCCTCCAGCATTTACAATGGAACAGACATCCGATACAAAAACATTATTTCTCCGGAAGATTTATCCGTTGATTATGCGATTTATAACAATAAATTTCTTGTTTTTGCTACTACAAAACAGTCCATTCGTTCCATTCTTGATGTTCTACAAAAAAACGACTCCAACCCAACACCCGTAACCACTGAAAATCCGCAATAACGCCCCTCATTTCTACAAGTTATCCACATCTTTTTCAGGCTAACTGTGGATAACTCAAGAAAAATCCTCCTTAATTTATTTATGGCGTCTACTTTCTTAAAATAAGTTTTTATTTTTTTATTCCGTTTTTTTGATTCCAAATTTTATTTTTGGATATAATCCTTTAAATAGCTGATTATAACAAACATCTCCCGATAACGATTGACTGGCAACCATTTTTTTGCTATAATGGAAATATAGTTGATCATTAACAACTTAAGATAACACTCTTGGCGGAACGGCAAGAAAATTTTCAATCGCAATTTCCCCCTATTTGCGATTGAAAACTGTCTTGCTGTTCAAGCGCTAAGGCCAACGCGCCTTGGCCGCTCTCGACATCTGACTCGAGAGACCCTAAAACAAAAATCAAAAGGCATTAGGACCTGCTTCGGGTAGAGAATTAATATATATATTCTCTACCACAAGCAGATCCTAATCCACAATTTTTTAAAACTAAAACAAATAAAAAAAAGTTTTAAACTGTTCTTTCCCACCATCAAAGGTCATAAGACCAGAGAATGGTAAGACAAATATCTTATAAGTCAGAAATAAGATTAAAAATCATAGATAAAATGTATGCTCCCTATAATCATTAATGCTTCTCACCCGAGCTAAATGATTTCCGGGTAACATACTACTATGATTAACAGTCGGGCGCTTCCATAATGCTCAATGGACTAATTAATATTTTTTTGGTCTCACGAGTTGAAAATCAGGGTAAACGCATCAATTTATTAACTATACGCGAAAAAGTTAGTTAATTGGTGTGTTTACCTTGACGAAGCGTCCCGACTTTCCTTATCTTTATCTTTAAGTTTTTTAAGCCCCGAAAGGGTGCTTTTTTGTTTCTCTTTACGAATTACGATATAATATAGGCATATGACAACACCAAAACGCGCTACCGGAAATTTAGGCGAACAAATTGCCGCCAAGTATCTCAAAAACAAGGGGTACGAAATCTTAGAGGTGAATTATCAAAACAATTTTGGCCGTCAAATTGGAGAAATCGACATCATCGCCAAAAATAAACAGGAATTTGTTTTTGTGGAAGTGAAAACCAGAGATCTCAACAAATATGCCTCAACTCTCCCGGAAGAAAACATCACTTATGGCAAACTCAAAAAGTTGGAAAAAATAGCCAACGTTTGGTTGAGAGCCAATCATCTTTCTTTGGAAAACTACCATTTTGACGCCGTTTCTGTTTGGGTGGACCAGACAGGAAAAAATGCCAAAGTAAAGCATATTGAATATTTGTGAAAAAATTTGGACGTTGAACCATTTTTTTGTTATAATTGTATTATTAGTCCGAGATAATTAAACTCAAACCTCTTGGCGAAAGGTTTTTTTGCTTGAGAAGGTAACGCTAAACATATGACATTGGATCAAAAAACTATTGAAGAACTGAAAAGTCAGTTAGTTTCCGAAAAAGAAAAACTGGAAAAAAGTCTTGGCCGAATCGCAAGGCCAGTTAACACCGAAGAAGGAGACTATGAAACATCTTTTGACGATTTAGGAAACGACCGTGATGACAACGCCACAGAAGTTGATCAATATACCGACAACCTTTCGGTAGAAAATTCGCTTGAAAAACAACTTCAGGATGTTTTGGACGCGCTTTCGCGAATAGAGTTGGGAACCTATGGAAAATGTGAAAATTGTGACAAAGAAATCAGCGTAGAAAGACTGAAAGCCAACCCAGCCGCCAGAACCTGCATCGAGTGTTAGAAATATTTACGAATTACGCGTCATGTACGAATATGCGAATGCTTGGAAAATAATTTCAAATACAGTTTTAATTGTTTTTTTTATCTGCATAGATCAGTTTTCAAAATATTTAATCCGCACTAGTGGCGGATTTTATATTTGCAATCCGGGAATAGCCTTCGGGATTAAGATTCCTATTGTTTATCTTTTTTTATTTCTGGTTTTATTCTTGGGATTTTATTTCTTAACCTCCAATTTCCAAACCCTGATGTCAAACAAATTTCCAAGGACTGAAACTAAAAACTTTGGCGTCAATATCTGGAATTTTGTTGGAAATTTTGATTTTGGTATTAGATTTTTTGCTATACTGATCATATCCGGCGCGTTATCAAATATACTCGACAGATTCCTATTCGGTTGTGTCATTGACTTCATCGATCTGAGATTTTGGCCGGTTTTCAACTTCGCCGATGTTTTTATCACAATTGGTGCTATAATGATATTATTTAGGACTTACGTGTTTAACAAAAAATTACGGGACTGAGCTAATTACAAGATGGGAGAAAATAGCAGCAAACAGGAAGTCAAATATATTAGCGCGGGCATATCGCTTTTAGTAGTTTTTCGGCAAACGCGTAAGTCTAATATTAATTCATAACCACTGTTACTATCCTGTGATAATCAGTGGTAAGACTCTTTTATGCCTGCCAAAGTTCTCTCAGCCACTACCATTGGCCTAAAAAGCGCCCTGGTCGAAGTGGAAGCCGACGCGGTTTCCGCCGGGCTTCATCAATTTAACATTGTCGGACTTCCCGATGCCGCCGTCAAGGAATCCAGAGACCGCGTTAGCTCAGCCATCAGAAATGGAGGCTTTTTGCCGCCGCATCGCGCTGGAAGAGTAACTGTCAATCTCGCTCCGGCCGACCTCAAAAAAGAAGGTCCCATTTATGATTTGCCCATCGCTTTGGGGTTTCTTCTCACGACAGGCCAAATTGAATTTGATTATAAAAACAAGTTATTTCTGGGAGAACTATCTCTCGACGGAAAAGTGAGGCCGATAAAGGGAGTTCTGCCTATGGCACTTCTTGCTTTTGAAAAAGGAATTTCCGAACTGTTTGTGCCGCGGGAAAACGTCCGCGAAGCTTCAATTGTCGAAAATATAAAAATTATTCCTGTTGACACGTTGCCAGAACTCATTTCTCATCTTCAGGGGGTGCATGTTATTCCCGAAGCAGAAAAAATAGATTTGGAAGAACTTTTTCAAGTCGAGGAACATTTGCTCGACATGGCTCACATCAAGGGTCAAGAACATGCGAAAAGAGCGCTCGAGATTGCTGCAGCCGGAGGACACAATGTGATTCTCAATGGTCCGCCCGGCTCGGGAAAAACAATGCTGGCCAAAACACTACCTTCAATTTTGCCGCGCCTGACTATTCCTGAAGCTATGGAGGTGACTAAAATTTTTTCTGTTGCCGGACAACTTCCCCGAGAAACCAGTCTCATTAGCAAACGCCAATTTCGTTCTCCGCATCACAGCGCTTCCTCTGTGTCTTTGGTCGGAGGAGGAACGTATCCCCGACCAGGAGAAATTAGTATGAGTCATCGGGGCGTCCTTTTTCTTGATGAATTTCCTGAATTTTCCCGCTCTGTTCTGGAAAACCTAAGGCAACCGCTGGAAGATGGAATCATCACCGTATCACGAGCCCAAGGAACGTTGGAATTTCCAGCCCGATTTACTCTTATTGCGGCGATGAATCCTTGCCCTTGCGGCAATGCCACTGACCCTGAGAGAGCCTGTTCCTGCTCGCCCGCTTCAATCATCAAATATCAAAGAAAAATTTCGGGACCAATCCTAGACCGCATTGATCTTCACATTGAAGTTCCCCGTCTCAAATTTGAAAAACTTTCGGAAAATCGGGAATCGGAAAAATCTTTTGAAATCAGGAACCGCGTAGAGAAAGCGCGTCAAATTCAAAAAGAACGCTTCAAAAACACTCCGACCGTCACCAATAGCGAGATGTGCAGCGATCAGATCAAAAATTTCTGCGCGCTGGACTGTTCTTCCGCGGAACTTATGAAGCAGGCGGTTTCTCGCATGCATCTTAGCGCCCGATCATATTACCGCATCATAAAAGTTGCCAGGACCATTGCGGATCTTTCGGAAAATGATACCATTAAACCGGAATATATCGCCGAAGCTATACAATATCGGTTTAAGACGGAATGATTGCAGAATTCAAAATTCGTGGTTCTAAATTCTTATGATTAACTATCTCTTCAAAAAAATACTCCTGTCGGTTACCTTTATATTTGTAGTATTGTATTCTTACAAAGTTTTGGCTTTTTTTTCTAATGACGATAAAATCCTGGATTTTGAAAATTTGGAAAAAACTATTGCCATAAATGACAACGGCATTCAGTTTGAGATAAGGTCCAACGCGAAAACAGTGGCAGAAGTTCTTGACGAAAAAAACATCACGCTTTCCAGCCAAGACTATATTTCCCTTTCTCCAGAAGAGGAAGTTCTTCCTAAGGTTAACATTGAAATTCGGCGGGCGGTGAAAGTCAAATTTGAAGTTGATGGCAAGAAAATCGAAGGAATTTCTTTGAAAAAAACCATAAGAGAAGCCATTGAAGAAAACAACATCACACTTTCTCGTCTCGACAAAACCGTCCCGGAAAAAAACGCGCTGCTGCAAAACAATCAAACCATTGTCATCACTCGCATCAATGAAGAAGAAAAAATCATTCCGGAAGAGATTGATTTCAAAACTCAAGTTAAAACCGACTCCAAAATGGGTTGGCGAGAAAAAAAGATTGAGCAAAAAGGAGAAAGAGGAATAAAAGAAGTTAAGTACAAAATAGTTTATCGCAACGGCAAAGAAATTTCAAGAGCTATTTTGGAAAAAAACATCACCAAAGAACCCGTAACCCAAATTGAAACGCAAGGAACCTATGTAAAGCTGGGAAACAAACACACAGGAGAGGGAACTTGGTATTCTTTTCAGGGAGGCCTTTATGCCGCTTCGCCCTGGCTTCCCATGGGCAGTTTTGCCAAAGTCACCAACACCGCCAATGGGAAATCGGTGATTGTCGAAATCAATGACCGCGGGCCTTTCGGAAAAGGAAGGATCATTGATCTCGACAAACCTGCTTTTCAAAAAATCGCGCCTCTCGGCGCCGGGGTAATTGGCGTCAAGGTGGAAGAAGTTTTGAATTAACTAACTGGCATAAAGCCATCCGATTAAACTAATGATTGAACCTAAGAAATCCCTCGGGCAAAACTTTCTTCGGGATGAAAAAATTTTGAAAGAAATTATTGGGGCCGCTGATTTAACAGCGGATGATTTGGTGATTGAAGTAGGACCGGGGGAGGGAGCTTTGACAAAAGAGCTGGTGAAATATGCAGGCCGAGTGATTGCGGTGGAGAAAGATGAGAATTTGGCAAATTTTTTAAAATTAAAAATAACAAATCCCAAATCACAAGTAAATTCAAAATTAAAAATTTTCAAAGAGGACATTTTAAAAATAAATCTGCCTCTTTTGATTGAGCAAAATAATTTTTTTAATTATAAGGTCATTGCCAATATTCCATATTATATCACTTCACCCATCATTCGTTTGTTTTTAGAAACAACTTATCCGCCAACGGAAATGATTCTTATGGTCCAAAAGGAAGTGGCGGAGCGAATTTGCGCCCGTCCGGGTGAGATGAGTATTCTGGCAGTAAGCGTTCAATATTATGCGACACCGGAATTGCTTTTTTATGTTCCAAAAGAGGCTTTTTGGCCGGTACCGGAAGTGGATAGCGCGGTGATAAAAATCTCAAATCTCACCTTGCCTACCTGCCTACCGGACAGGCAGGCCGGCAGGCAGGAATCTCAAATCTCAAAAATAGAAACTAACCACTTTTTCAAACTAGTCAAATCTGGGTTTTCGGCCAAGAGAAAAACGCTGGCGAACAATTTGTCCACCAGCTTGAAATTAGACAAAAAAAACGTGGAGAAAATTCTCAAAAAAATCGGGCTGAATCCGAATGTGCGAGCGCAAGAGTTGGGGTTGAGAGAATGGAAAAAGTTAGCCAGAGTTTTTCAAATCTAGTATTTTGAATTCTCAAGGACTTAAGCGCCTGCCGAAAAACTACTAAAAGCGACATGCCCGTTCTAAGATATTTGATTGCTTGTTTACTGCTATTTTCTCCCATCTTGTAATTAGCTCAATCCCGTAGTTCTTCGGCAAGCGCTTAAGTCCTATTCTTAAGTAAATACTATTTTTACTAAAATCAATCCGTAAATAGTCGCCAGAACCAAAACAAAACCCGGAATTTCCCGAGGTTTTGTTTTTTCTCGAGTGATTGCCAAAAAAGTAAGCGCCCCGAAAAGAAGCGCCCAAAAGAAAAGTCGCAATTCATTTAAGAAAAAAACGCTGAGAATATAGGAACCAAAAAGATTGGTGGCCACGATAAGGCGGCCTTTTTTTTCGCCGAAAAGCACCGGGAGCGTCCAAACCCCGTCTTTTTTGTCTCCTTCGATGTCCTTAAAATCTTTGACCGGAAGAGAAAGTGTATAAGCAATAATCAAAAGGAGAATTATCCGCCAGGAGAGATTGGTGATTGTTTGATCATGAGAGAGAAGAATGTATCCCAGAAAAAGAATCATGAGAGAAGCCAGAGAGCTCAAAAAAGTTGCTGCTCCCAAAAATCTTTTGAGACGAAAGGGCTTGGCGGAATAGAACCAAGCCAAGAGTTGATAAGTTAAAAGCAAAAAAAAGAAAGAAAAACCAATCGTCAAGCCTCCGATAAGAGACAAAATAAAAACCGCTATTCCAAACTCACGGTAGTCTTCCAAAGAAAAAATTCCCGAAGGCAATGGTCGATTTTTGTTGGTAATCTTGTCAATTTCTATATCATAAATATCATTAACCACCACGGACGCTTTCCAGGCTAACCATGTGCTTGCAAGAAGCGTGAGAACTGAGAAAAAAGAAAATATGCTCAACCGGAAATTTTCTGGAAATTCCAAGTACCCCAATCCCATCCCCATAAAAAACAGCCCGCTATGATAGACCAGTTGAGGAAAACGAAAATTTTTGATGACCGCCCAAAACTTTTCCCGGCTGACACGAAAAAAGAAACCGCTCAAGAGAACTGTCGAAAAAAGAAAATAAATGACATTCAACTTGTAAGGAAAAGCCGAGCGAAGATCGAGATATTTGATACCAAATATCGGCAGGGGAGAAGCAAAAAATTGCGCGACATTAAAAGACTGAACGGAAAAAATTGATTTCCCTTCGAAAAGGTATAAGTACCCATAAGTAAAAAGCGTCGGAAAGCTGCCCAAAACGAAAAATATCGAATACACCCCCAAAGCAGCAAGACCTGTTTTCCAAACTTTTTTGGTTTTTAGAAAAACCACCCCCGAACAAATAGATACTGCCAACAAAAAAACAATTTTAGTCCCAAAGTAGCGAATTCCGGACGGCATTTGCCCAAAAATAGTTATCCAATTGCCAAAAAGCTCCGAAACATTCCCTAAAAGGTAAAAACTCCAATAAACCGACCCGCCTGTTTTTAGCATATCTAAAAGGGGAGGAAAAAGAATCAGAAATTGAGCCCACAGAAAAATCGGAGTCAGCTTCTTAGGGTTGACATCAAGGATAAAACTTAAGAAAAGCCAAATAGATATAAAGGATAGGAGAAAAAAGAAAAAATTATGAAGATACTCAACAACAAGAGCAAAAGCGTCCGCTGGCGCAGATTTGCCGATAAATTGTTCGATAAACACCCGAAGAAAAATAATTCCTAAAAAAGAGCCGCTCCAAGAAAGAAGCGAGACCTTTTTTTCTAAAAAATTTTCCATCTGTTTTTGTAACTTTTCCATAAGTCAACTTTAGCAGCCATGATGCTTTTGAGCAAATTAACGAGAGCCAATGGGAAAAGAAATCTTATTTTTTCGCCTGTAACTTATCAACATTTATCTATTCGCAACTTGTCAACATTTATGGTATAATTTCAGTAATGAAAATAAAAACTATTAATTTGTCTTTGCTTATTCTTCTCGGGTTAGTGTTTTTGAGCTATGCCTTTTTTGTCGGTGCCCAAGACAATTCAAACACGAGCAATAACGTGTTTTTGGACTCAGATCAAGACGATCTGACCGACGAAGAAGAAAAGGTTTATGGCACTGATCCTAAAAATTCTGACTCTGACTCTGACGGTTATTCTGACGGCGCTGAAGTGAAATCGGGTTACGATCCAACTAAGCCCGCTCCCGGAGACAAAGTCATAGCCACAGAAGAAAACGCCGCTAGTGTTTTGGGAGAAGAAACTTCCACAGAAAACTTGACGGAACAAGTGGCACTCAAAATTTCCGAGATGGCTTCTTCCTCCAACACTGATGATCAAGAAGTGTCACTGGAAGAAGTGCAATCTTTGGTTGAAAACGCTCTTAATGCTCAAATTGCTGAAGAAGATCTGCCCGAAATCACCAAAGACGACATCAAAATCAAAGAGCAAAATTATGAAAGTCTCAGCGAAGAAAAAGCGATAGAAAGAAAACAAGAAGATTTTCTGAATTACATCATCGCTATTTACTACATTTTATCAAGCAATTCTCCCGAACCAATTACTTCAATGAATGATATTTCAGCCCTTTCAAACAGCCTTTCTTCAGAACTCTTAACCGCCATTTCCACCCGCGATCCGGAATCACTTTCTGAGATGGAAAAAAGCGGAGAAAAAATGCTGGAGCAAATGAAGGAAGTGGAAGTACCGGAAGATTTGGTTGACTTGCACATCAAAGGACTGCGTTTTGCCACTTATGCCATGAGTTTAAAAGACAATCTTGCGCCGGTTTCCAACGACCCGCTCACTGACATTGCCAACTTGTCAAAAATTCAAGGTCTCGTTGAAGCGCTTATGAGTTTTTCCTCTGATGCCCAAAACAAAATGGAAGAATATGGGTTGAAATACAACGCAACCATTCAGGAAATGCTCGAGTCAAAAGGATTATTTGCGCCAGAACCAGAAGAATAAAAAGGGAAATTTTTTAGCTGATGTTTTCAAACAAAAACAAACCACACATCTTGAGACAAATAATTTTTGCAATTTTATTTGTTGTTGTTCTGCTGTCTCCCCAAAAAACCCAGGCTTTTTGGGGTGAGTTTGTGCAAGAAAATTATCATTTTCTACTAAAAAAGATCGACGACACCATAACCGGAATTGGATTAGGGATGCTAAAACAACAAGCCCTCAATATGCTAAACCAACAAGTCAATAAGCTCATCACTGGGTCGTCAACCAGCTCGGTCATGTTTATCACTAATTGGGAAAACTACTTGGTAAAAGATCCGGAAAAAAAGGCTATTATATATATCAACGACAAAATCAGTCAGTCCTTGCGAGGGAAAACCGGTAGCAATTACATCACATCTTCATCCACTAGCTACAAAATCTCCGAAAACCAAGCCTCCGATTTCAATTCCTATGCTAGTGAAGGCTTTTTTAGTTCCACGGCTCAAGCCGCTAGCTCTTCCAATCTCAACCTTTCTTCTTCAGCAGGAAACTATCTCACCCAACTGGAACAAATCGCTAAAAGCCACACCAGCGAGAAAAAAGATTCGATTGTTACCTATGAAGGCAATCCTTCTCAAATGTTTGCCAACGGAAACTTCAAAAACATAGAAAAATATCTCTCTGGAATCAACAATCCATGGGCTTTTGACATGTACGCCCAAGAGACATACCAAAAAAAGCTAGTGGAAGAGAAAAAAATAGCCGAAACCGAAGCGATTGCTTATCAGGGAGTGAAAGGCAAAAAGAGCGCCGACGGAACAGTCATCAACCCCGGATCAATCATCAAAGAAGCGATCGTCAATGTTCAAGATCTCGGCAACAAAATCATTGCCGCCGCCACCCATCCGGAAGAAGTTGTTTCCGCCGTTGTGTCACAAATGATCACCAAAGCCATTCAACAAGGCATCGGAGAAGTGCAATCCATGGTAGAAAAAGAAGTTGACAACGTTACCAGCAAAATAAATTCGGAAATAGGCAACGCTACCGGAAAGTTGGGCACCGGGATTCTCTATAACAATACGTCATCCTCATCATCCGGCTCAACCTACAAAATTCCAACCGCCACTAGCGGAGGAAATTGTTATGGCAAAAAAGACGGCGACTCCTGCACTCTCAGCAATCCATCATCCACGGGCAGTTATTCAGGAACTTGTTCTGGTGGACTTTGCTTTCCTAAAAAACAATAAGAAGTCAGGAATAATAATCAAAAATTTTGATTCCTAATTCTTGATTAAATCATTTTCTGTTTGAAATTTGAAAAAAGAAAAAGGATTTATGGCCATTTCCAAAACAAAAATAAATAGAATCGCAAACTTGGGCATTTTCACCATTTTCTTTTTGGCTGGTTTTTTGTTTTTGGAGATTGAAAAAACAAACGCTGAAACAAAAGGAATCTGTGAAACAAAAGAACAAGATTGCACAACCGCAGCGCCAGAATGTATACCCCTTAAAAAAGAATCCGGCATTACTGAAGAAAATTGCAAAGGTTCTTGGTGTACCGCCAACTCACCAAGTAAAACTTGTTCTTGGCAATCCACTGAAGAAAATAAACAAGAATGGCAGCAGTTGCAAGAAGTTCGCCAAGACTATCAAAACAACCAGGATATTTGCGACTGGGGAGAATGGCTCTCAAGCAACTTCTTCAAATGTATTCTATTGGTGCTTCTTCGCTTCATGGGAACACTTTTGTCTGTTGCAGCCACTCTTTTCGCCTGGATAATCGATCCAAATAATTTCACTTCAATAATGTCAAATTCAGTCATTTACGAAACTTGGACATTAGTGAGAGATACCTTAAATGTAGCCTTTATCCTCGTTCTTCTCTTTTCTGCTTTTGCTACGGTATTCCAAGTATCAAAATACGGCTATAAAAACGTCCTATGGAATGTTATCCTTATGGCACTCCTTGTAAACTTCAGTTATCCAATTACCCGTTTTTTTATAGACGTTGGAAATTCTCTTATGTACTACATGCTCAATAATTTGAGCTTTGGTGGGAGTAAAGATGCTATTTTCGCCACCATTGCCAATGGCGGCGCCAATGGAAATGTTGGATATTTACAAAAAATATTAGGCGTTGGAGCATCAACTACCGACACGTCTTATCTCATTGCTGCTAACATTGTTGTTTTTATCTTAGCTGTAACATTCTTGGCTATTGCAGTTCTTTTAGTCATAAGAAACGTTGCATTAGCGCTTCTTGTTATTTTTTCTCCAGTGGCTTTCATAGGAGCAGCCGTTCCCGGAAAACTCGGCGGTCACGCAGGAAAATGGTGGAGTTCCCTTTTTGAATACGCCTTTTTCGGACCATCGATGATTTTCATGTTGTATGTCGCCACAAAAATGGTGGGAATGATGGGAAGCGCCGGCGGAAATTTAAAAACTATTGCAGGAGAACAATCAGCTAATCCGGATATCATTGCCTCAATATCCTTTTTTGCACTACCAATTGTCATCCTTTGGCTGGGGATTGGAATGGCTAAGTCATCCAGTGTAGCTGGATCCAATGCCGTCATGGGCTGGGCGCAAAAGTGGGCGGACAAAGCCATGCGCTCGCCATACAGAGTGCCAATGTGGATTTCTAAAAAGTCCGGAGTTACCGGAGCTGCACAATATAAATACGGAGAGTTTAAGAAAAAAGGTTGGTTTAGCGCCGACGCCCAAAAGAAGCGCGAAGAATGGCTGTCCACCAAAGGACCCCTTTCTGGCGACTTGTCAGGTTTCGACGCCAAGAAAGTCAAGGAAGCGGCTGACGGAAAAGAAGTGTCTACTATGGATCTTAATGTTCTTAGACAACTAGCAGATAATACTAAAGAAAATAAACACACCCGAATGGCAGCAATTCTTGAGCTCGCTAACCGAGGAAAAGCCAATGCCAACGATATGTCACAAACAAGAGCTCTTTTCGGTTCAGATAGTCAAGTAACCAGACAATTACAATCAAAAATCAAAAATTATAATCCGCTGGCCGCTTTTGCCACTTCTGTAAGACGAGATCCAACCACTGGAAAATATGTTGTCGATTCTTTCGATGAGGATAAGTTCAACGGGTTTATCACCAGTAATCAGTTTAAAGTCAAAGATATTTCTGCTGAAGCATTGAAAAACACCCGCGCCATGGAGCTAATGCTTAAAAATGAATCTATCAATCACAAAGATATCGTTGATCTTAAGAATAAAGGGAAAGAGTATAGTGACGCACTCAAAGACAGATTCAAAGATTTGGTCAATACAGGATTATATTCCAGTCAAACTGACGAAACACACAAACTAATCCAAAAAGCTTACACAACCATGACTGGAGAAATTGGCGACACAAACTTCAGGGAACATATTTATTCCACTGGAGACAAAGATTCTCTTGGAGGACTACAAGCTAGCGCAATGACAGATTCCGATATGAACTTGATGGCTGAATATATAAAGCCAGGTAAATTACAAGATATCATGAAAGCTATGAGCAGTGAAACTCAATCCAAATTCAAAGGACATGTAGAGTCTCAGACATACACGAGCGCTAATGCTAAAAACATCAAAAATGCCATAGATAAAGATCCATACATCAAAAATATCGTTACCTAAATTAAACATAGTCGAACAAATTCAATATGACATTCCTTGAAAAAGCAGACAAATTGCCTCAAAATGTACATGTTTTTTTCTTTTCCAACGAGCCGCGTCTGGAACTTGAACGGTCGTGTTTTATGTATGGCGTCGCGGACTCTGACGTTGCCAAGATTTCCGGACCTGTCGGACTCATCTTCGTCGGAGACGAAAAATTGGAAAACTTGCCAAGCATCATTGCGGAAGAACTGTCTCTTGCGGGAGGAATGCCTTTTGGCATCGCCTATGAAATCAACAAGCGTCTTTTTTCTCGCTTTTCCAATCACTTTCAAACTTCCGAAAGATTGCTCCGTGAATGGGAAAAACTCAAATCATATCCCTCTTTGTCCGAAGACGAAGCCTGGAAAAAAGTTCTCGAAATCGAACCCTGGCTCGAAGAAAAAGAAGAATCGGAAGAAAGACCTCTTCTGCCAAAACCAATTGCCGCCCCGAAAGAAGCGCTTCTCCTTTTTGAAGCCCTAAAAAAATATCCCCGCCTGACCGATCAACTCATAACTTCCAGCCGGATAAAAATCAAAACCTCTCCCGTTCCGGTCATGCCCACCCTCAAAAACTGGCTCACTGACTATACATTCACCCTCGGACCGGACTATCACAGCGCCGTTGAGCGCGGCAATTATCTTTTTCAAAGTCCCAATGGGCGCACACTCAATCTCCAGGACCGCGACAAACTCAGCTATATCCTAAAAGCCCTTGATGAAAAAACACCCGTCGAGATAAACGGAAACACCAAACAAATAGTTTTTTTTTCTGCAAAATCGTTTCGAGACAACGGATCTGGAAACGAGAAAAAAATAGCGAACCCCGTAAATCTGCTCCGTGATAACAAAGCAATCAATGAGCAGAAAAATATCAATTTCGGAAATGCTGTTTCTAACAATTCCACCGTCAACCTAAATCCGATTGCTTTTGAAAAGAATGAGTTTTCTGAGACTAAAACTCTCTCATATCCGGAAAAGAAGCCGACAATAGCCTTCTCTTTCCCCCAAAAAATGCCTTTTGAAAAAATGAAAAAACAACCTGATCCCCAAGAAGTTTCGGCGCCAGCCCAACCTCTTCGCATTTTTCCTATTTCCGGAAAAAAAAACGTACCGTCTGCCCCTAATCCTTTGCCCAAGAATGTGGTAAACTTAAAAGAGCAATGAAACACGAAACACACAACATGAAACAAAAATAAAAAATTGTTTTATGTTACATGCTTCATGTTACATGCTTCATGTTACATGTTATTCAATGTTCCACAATTTATCGACATAGAAGACAAGATCGTCGGACCACTCACGGCCAAACAACTCGGATGGTTGGCGCTTGGCGGTGTGGTTTTGCTCACTATCTGGGGATTTTTCGACACAGAAACATTCATAATAGGAGCGATTGTCACTGTTCCGATTTCCATCACGTTCGCTTTTTACCGGCCATACAACCAACCACTCAACAAATTCATTATGGCCTCTTTTTCTTTTATGCTACGTCCCAAAATGTATGTCTGGAAAAGGCTGCCCGACAAAATCGATCCTATCGCCAAAGCAAAAAAAGAAGCCACCGACAAATCCCGCAGTCAAAAAAAAGCCAGCAGTCAAAAAATAGAAGAAATTTCGAGAATATTGGATCAAAAATAATAAAAATTCATGGAAAAACTACATTCTGACAAAATAACCAAGGCGACTTCCACTGCGCCTACCCAGCAATATCTTGATATTGCCGAGATAAAAGAAGACGTTGTGGTTTTGAAAAACGGAGCAATTCGAGCGATTCTAGCTGTTTCAGCCATCAATTTTGAGCTGAAATCCACTGAAGAACAGGAAGCTATCATCAATCAATATCAGAATTTTCTCAATTCGGTTGATTTTCCATTGCAAATCCTCGTAAGTTCCCGAAAACTTAACATCGAAAATTACATCAACTACCTTTCTGACAAAGAAAAACTGCAAAGAAACAATCTTCTTCGCATGCAAATTTCGGAATACAAAAATTTTATCAATCAGCTAGTTTCCATTTCCAACATCATGGATAAGAAGTTTTACATCATAGTTCCGTTTTCATCAATCGAAAGCAAAGAGAAAGGATTCTTTTCAAAAGTTGGCGCTATGATAAACCCCAGGAGAGATATTTTGGAAAAAAGAGAAAATTTTGAAACCTACAAAAGCCAACTTTTTCAAAGAGTCGATCACATCACCGCCGCCCTTTCCGGAATCGGCCTTCGAATCGTTCCCCTCAAAACCCAAGAACTCATAGAACTCATGTTCAATTCCTACAATCCCAGCATATACACCAACGTCGCCCTAAAAAATAGCGAAGAGCTCGAGATAAAAAATTACTAAACCGTATGCTTAATATATTCAACAAAAAACAATCTGGCCCTATCCAAGACGAAGTCTTGGCGTCGGAGAAATATTACCAAGAAGGTCTTTCCAAGCTTAACGATCTCATCGCTCCAGCGGCTATAAAAATCAATCCGCGAAACATCCGTGTGGGAGAAACTTTGGCGGAAACAATTTTTGTTATCACTTATCCAAGATATCTCCACAGCAATTGGTTTTCACCCATCATAAACATCGACCTGCCGATTGACATTTCCATGTTTGTTCACCCGATTGAAACTTATGATGTTTTGAAAACGCTTCGAAAAACTGCTACTCAAGTCGAATCACAAATCCACATCGAGCAAGAAAAAGGGCTCATTCGCGACCCAGCTCTCGAAACGGCCATGAAAGACGTGGATGAACTTCGGGACAAACTGCAGCAAGGCACCGAAAAGTTTTTCCGTTTTGGACTCTACGTGACTGCTTACGGAGAAAATGAAAAAGAACTCAATGAGTCGGTAAGAAGCATAGAAGCGATTTTGGAAGCGCAACTAGTTTATGTCAAACCGGCTATTTTCAAATCCGAACAAGGCTTCAATTCCTCCTTGCCTTTGGCCAACGACGAACTCGACACCGGCTCCAGCATGAACAGCGCACCTCTTTCCACCACCTTTCCCTTTGTTTCTTCCACGCTTTCCGATAACACCGGAATTCTTTATGGCATCAATCGCCACAACAACAGTCTCATCATTTTCGATCGTTTTGAAATGGAAAACGCCAATATGGTCGTGTTCGCCAAGTCCGGAGCTGGAAAAAGTTATTCTGTGAAACTGGAAGTCTTGCGTTCCATGATGCTGGGAACCAACGTCATCATCATCGACCCGGAAAATGAATACAAACATTTGGCGGACACGGTTGACGGAGCTTTTGTCCGCATTTCTCTCAATTCCGAAAACCACATCAATCCTTTTGATCTTCCGAGAGTTGGAGAGGAAGATGATCCGGCAGACATTCTTCGCGGCAACATTGCCAATCTCCTCGGTCTTCTTCACATTATGCTCGGAAATATCACGCCTGAAGAAGATTCCATTCTTGACCGGGCTATTCGTGAAACTTATGACATTAGAGACATCACTCCTGAGTCCAATATCAACTCCATTCCGAAAGAATCTTTCCCCACGATGTCCGATCTCTACCAAGTCTTGAGAAACATGGAGGGAGGAGAAAGTTTGGCCATTCGGATGGAAAAATATACCGAAGGCGTATTTGCCGGATTCTTGAACCACACCACCACAGTAAAAGCTGACAATCAACTGGTTGTTTTCAACATTCGAGACATGGAAGAAGAACTTCGTCCCGTGGCAATGTACTTAGTCTTGCAATTCATTTGGAATGAAATGCGAACTCATCTTCAGAAAAGACTGGTCCTTGTCGACGAAGCCTGGGTAATGATGCAATACGAAGACGCCGCTTCTTTCCTGTTTGGCATTGCCAAACGTTGCCGAAAATATTACACCGGTCTCACCACCATAACCCAAGATGTCAACGACTTTTTGACTTCCCGCTACGGGAAAGCCATCGTCACCAACTCGTCAATTCAACTGCTTTTGAAACAATCTCCAGCCGCCATTGACATCATTTCTGAAACATTCTACCTCACCGATCAGGAAAAGTTTTTGCTTCTCGAAAGCAATGTCGGAGAAGGAATTTTTTTCGCCGGCACCAAACATGTCGCCATCAAAATCATCGCCTCCTATTCCGAAGACCAAATCATAACCACCGATCCGGCCCAACTTCTTGAGATTGAACAAGCGAAAAAAGAATTAGAGGAAGAAGATATAATGTAAAGAATATGACTCCCGAAGAAAAACAATATAAAATAACCCTAAGAAATCTTAGAACAAAGGCAGAGAAAATATCCAACGAAAAAAATACTTACCAAGAAGCCGCTACTTCTTTTCAACGAGTGCTCAAGGAAAACAAATTTAAAGCCCCTGCAGAAGCTTTCCGTTTGGCCATAAAAATGCGAGAGGCCGCCGAAAATCATGAAAAGGCGCCTTGGGTGATCGCTATCGTTGTTGCTATGTCTTGTGATCCTCTGGATATAGTACCTGTTGCCGGATGGATAATTTCTTGGTGTTTCCGACCATATCTTTTTTTCTTTCTCTGGGGAAGAGGAACTTGGAGAATACGGTTGATCTATTATGGACTACTTCTTCTTGACTATATTCCTGTTATAAATATACTGCCGATTAGCACCGCCTGCGTTTTATATGCCTACTATAGATCCAAAAAGGAAATTCGTATCGCTGAAAAAAAGTTGGAATTACTCCCGGCCAAATAATCCCGGGCTATCAAAAATTATGCCTTATATAACCCACAAAGAAAATATTCCCACCAGTTACCAAGAGTTTCTGACTCATTTTCTTTTTATCCTTCTTTGTCTCGCCCTTCTCATTTTTTTTCCCACTAAAGGAGCGGTTCAAGAACTCACTAAAAGTTTTTTCTTCCTGGTAATAATTCCCGCTTTGTACACAAAATTTGTTTTAAAAGAAAATTCAAAAAATTTCAGCCTTAATTTTTCAGAAAAAAAATCAGGAGTTTTTTGGGGAACAATGATGTTTCTTTTCGCCGCCCTTTTTTTCTACGTGCTGACCAATTTCACTCCTTTTACCCAAAATTATCGTCTGCCCGGTTATGTTGTCGACAATTTTCGATTTTTTTTGATTTATGAGTTGCTTTTATCCAACTTGGTTATTTTCGTAAATCTCTTTTTTTTCGCCGGATTCGTTGAAAATATTTTCAGAAAACATTTTTCCTCATGGGCAATCCCCATCTCTCTTTCGTTGTTTTTCATTTTTTTTGCTATAATAAAAAATATCAACTGGCAAATGATTCCGCTGCTCACCGTTATTACTCTTGGATGTTTTGTTTCATACAAAAGCAGAACTATTTTTTACGCCTACCTCTCCGGCCTTCTTTTCTCTTTTCTGCTGGATGCCTATCTCATTTCGCTCATTAAATAAAACCAAATGCAAAATAAAATAAAAAGACTCTTAAGCGCCGGCCTGATGGCGGCCCTACTCTTTGGAAACATCACCCCCGCTCTCGCCTCCTGGGTAAGTTTCAGCATGGTCGACAAAATGAATGACGTTATGGGTGACCTTGGCGTTGACAAAGAGGAACTTCGATACCAAATCCAAAGCATGAACGTGTCAAGACAAAAAAAGCAGCCCCCTCAAGTTTCTCTCACTTTTAGCCCTACTGATCCCACTCCCGGACAAAAAGTGACCGCTACTGCCACTCCAACATATTTCATGAATGAAGCTCAGCATCTCTACTTCACTTGGTACCTAAAAACCGCCGGCTGCACTGACAAAGAAACCGACGGCGATGATTATGATTATGAATCAAAATGCGATCTAGACAATGATAGTGTCGTTGACATCAATGATTATAAGATAAAAGCCATGCGCATTATTGCTAATGGTGGATTTGATTGGGACATTGATGAAGATGGAGACGCAGACAATGACATATATTCCCGTGACAACGATGACGATGGATACAAGGCCATCATTGGAGGAGACGATCAAGAAGGAAAAAATTCCCATTGCTTTGTTCACGACACTGAATCTGGAGACGAGTTTGAAATCAATTGCTCCCATTTGTTTCCTGATGCGCCGGAAGGCGACATCGGAGACGAAAGCTTTGGCCTAAGCGAAGAAAAATTTTGGCGAACTAATCCCAATGATGATGACACTGCTGATCAAGGAACTCTGGATGAAGCAACTGTTTCTGGTCTTGGCGTAGACAATTTTACCTGGAATTACACCCAAGGCGACCAAGTTGGAGTGGTCATCGAAGGAATTTCCGTTGAATCGACTCAAAATGCCGACTCTTCTTACAAAACCATGTGGGCTTTTCCTAACTGCAACATTGACATTGATGTCACCGATGAAAATGATTACCCAAAAACTACCACAGGTGAAGTTTCCCGAGAAGAATTAACTGATCCCGATACTGGTGTGTCGACAGGATTTACCCAAGTAACCGAAGATGTTACCACAGAAACAATTGTCCGCCGATTAGTTAATTTGATAGAAGTTCGGACTGTGGTGGTGCGTGTTGTAAAGCTTATCAACAATGCCACTGGAGAAGTAACCATCGAATCAGAAGAAACAACTTCCGATTCAAACACCATTAATCAAGATACCGGCACAAACACCAACCGCCGGATCACATTAGGAGAAGGAGAACTTGATTTAGAAGCTAATGGTTCAAACTTTGACGACTCGAAAGACCTCAACCAATTTCTTTACCAAGGACTAATCGAACCATCGGAAGGCGGTGGAGTCAAAGAGAAGTTTCAAATTGATTTGACCTACAATCCACAGTTTCCATTGAACGATCCGGATGGTGAAGACGGAGACCAACTAATTGTCCGCGCCAATGTTCAAAATGCCACTTCCCCAGGATATCTGTCCTACGAATGGCAAGTTTATGAAAGTGATGAAGCTAATCCTGATTCCTGGGGATCGCCTCTTTTGAAATCAGACCTCCCGGAGGTTTCTAACACTAAGGGATTGGGAGTAGACACGCTTAAATTCAAACTAAATTTCGAAGATCCCAAAAAATACCTTCGCGTTAAAGTAACGGTTTCAGAAAACGTTTCTTCGGGCCAAAAAAGAGAAGGCCGAGCCGACATCGTGATTCCAATTTCCTCTTCTTCCGAAAAAATCCGAATTTTTGATACGCAGATTTCCAGTGATCTTTCACTCGAGCTTGGAGAAATAGAACGCTGCCTGGATGGTTCCGACAAAGCTGTTTGTCCGGTGCTTAAAAACGAAATAATTGGACTGAAAATTGACAACAAAGACTCAACCGGACGAGAAATTTATCAAGATTTTCTCTGGACGATAAACGGAGAACCGCTGAGTTACAATCAATGTTTTTTTTCCGGTTGCGAAGAGGGAAAACAAACCGATACAACTTTTTTCCCGATTCTAAAAGACACAGGAGAAACTTACACCCTAACGCTCACCGCTACAAACCAAAAAACCGGAGAAAAAATCAATCTTACCCGAATTTTTCAAATAGTCGATCCGGAAATCAACATTATTCCAACCAATGAAGAAACTTGCAAACCGCTTCTCCTAGGACACTATATCGACTTAGATGGAACGCTTTGGCCAGACTATAGCAATGACACATTTATCGCGCTAACCGGATACCCGATAACCTTAACCGCTGTTACTAACAACTATTCCCTAAAGACAACCTTTGCCTGGACCGCCGATGGAGTTTCCGTAGGATCAGCAAATGCCTCTTCATACGGATATTATGTCGACGACGCCGGAAATCTGGTGCTTCCCGACAAAGAAGACAGTCAATCTTATTCAGTTTCAGTCACTGGTCTTTTCACCACAGAAAACAACACCAAAAAAGCATTGAATAAACACTGGAACGTCCCTATAACCGAATTCCAAGACAAATATATGTCAAAAACAGCAACAATTCAAATGGCCAAGTTTATGCCGGCCGACATGGCTTCCAAGGAAAACAAAAAAATTCTGGCCAATGTTTGGACTGCTGCTCCGGCCTATCTGGCCTTTTTGCTGCGAATTGTTCTAACGGCGTTCATTATGATTGCTGGAGCAAGACTCGCTTTTGTTTTTAGTATTAAACGAATATAATTAGGACTCAATCCCTCGTTTTTACAAATTTTTATGAAAAACAAGACCTATTTTATTTTTTTGCTTTATGTTTTAATAATTCTTATAATTCCGGTTTTTAGCTATGCTGAAAGCAGCTCGGGAAGTCTTTCTTATACGCCTATGGAAGAAATTCCCGGATTTGGGAGACCCACCAATTTTCCAGAATATTTGATGGCAATCTATAAATTCGGCCTTTGGACAATCGGAGTGGCCGCGCTTCTCATGATTTCTATCGGCGGTTTCATGTATCTAACCGCCGCCGCTTCCGGAAACAAGGCTGACACAGGAAAAGCTAAGGGATTTATACAAGACGCTATCATAGGCCTTCTTCTCGCCATGTCTTCCTGGATCATCCTCTACACCATCAATCCGGAACTGGTTTCATTCAAATCACTCAACCAAGTCCTCGATGAAGCCGCCAAAACTTATGACGGAACAAAATATCCTTCTGTAACAAGTGACATGCCAAAAAACTGCAACGCCCAAGAATGGCAGGATGTTTTCAGCAAAGCTTCCGCGTCGACAGGCATTGATAAATGCGTTCTCCAAGCGCTGGCAGCAAAAGAATCAGGTTGTACCAAAGTGCCTAATCGCACCGGACCCGGAAGCGGAGATTGCTCGGTTGTACAGATCAGGGCGCAAGCCAACTGCAACACTTCCTGCGAGACATTGGAGGCAAATCCCCAACAAGCTGTTGAATGTGCCGCCAAATATCTAAAATCCTGCAGCAGCAAATGGCGAGGATCAGCTGGAAGTGACCAACAAATAAGAGATATGTACGCCGGATACAACGGCGGCTGCGGCGCGTTGGAAAAAAGTGGAAGTTGCGCCGGACAAGTTAATGAATACGGAAATACCTATCAAAAGTGGGATTGCAAAATTGATTGTGGTGGGTATTGCCCTGTCCCCGGAAGAACCTCCGTATTTTTGAACTATTACAACCAGTGCAAAAAGGGAAGCTAGTTTTTCGATACGAATACATAAACCATTCGAATCCACCAATAACATTGTATGTCAAACGTAAAAAAAATACTCTTTTTATTTTTTATTTATGCGTTTCTAAACGGCAATCCAGTTTTGGCTGCCTATGAATCGCAGTGTCAAACCGGGCAAAACGGCGGGACACAATCCGGTTGCACCCACGAAAACGACGCGGAAATTTTGGAAAAACAATGCCCGGATCAATTCGATTCCAGCTCTTGCAAAAGCATGCCTCTTTACTTAAACGCTCTTTCTGTCAGTTGCGCGGGAAAAAAACCAACGGGAATTGACTGCACCATGATCACCAAAAACGGTTTTTACGGCAGAGAAGCGGCTAAATATGCCTCGTATTTTGAAGATAATTTAGATAAAAAAACCGGAGGAGGAAACGAAAATACTTCCTGCTTTCTAAAATCCACTAAGGGTTGGAATAGCGCCCCCTTGAAAGACTGCCTCAAGTTACCAACTTCTTCGGACGGAATCTCTGGAATCATTTTGAATGTTTTCCAATGGATCCTTCTCATCTTTGGATTCGCAGGTGTTGCCGGTTTTGTTGTTTCCGGAATCATGTATATTCTTTCCCGCGGGGAAGAAGACGCCATGAAAAAGGCCAAAAAAGCTATGACCTATTCCATGTACGGAATTGTCATCGGCCTTTCAGGACTCGTCATTTTGACAGCGGCCATCAATTTACTTTCTGGAAAAACAACCTTATAGAAAACACTCGGTGACATTTTAGTCGAAAACTGCTATAATTCAGATACCTTTTGTTTTTGAAATAATATAAAAATGAAAAAACTTTTTTTATTTCTTTTGCCAATTGTTTTTGCAACAGGAGTCTTTTTTTCTGATTTTTCTCCCGCTTTTGCCGCCTCATCATCCGGTCTTGTTCCTTGCGGAAACACCGGGCAAGGCGCCTGCACTCTTTGCCACCTTTTGGTCGGAATTCACGGCATCATCACTTGGCTTCGAAACTTGCTCCTCATTGCCGCCACTGTCGCCATTGTCATCTCCGGTTTTCTCTACATTTTTGCTGCTGGCAACACCGGAAAAATGGAAAATGCCAAAAAAATTCTTTTCACCAGCCTTCAGGGTTTTGCCCTCGTTCTCTCCGCTTGGCTGATTGTTAATACTATCTTGCTACTAATTTCCGCCAAAGAAGACTTGGGAGTGGGAAAAACCAATTGGTACACTTTCGATTGCAACACCGTGAGCACCACCACCAAATCTCAAACCACCCAAGGAGGAGAAACCGTTACCCCGCCTTCTCCCAACGAATGCAAACCTACCAACAATGGTTGCGGAGGACTGTCCGCTCCCAACGGAGGTTGCGAATATACCTCCGCCGAGCTGGCTGCCAAACTGGCTTGCATGAAAAGTAAAAACGTTGGCGCTGTGGTCACCAGTGTAACCAAAAACGGCGTCTCTGACTGGTGCCAAAAATGCGCCTGGACATATTCCGGATCAAGCTACTGCGCTCACTCAGAAAACTCTTGTCATTTTGGCGGAAAAAACTGCAAAGGAACCTCCCAGGCCGTTGACTTTAACAAATCTGACGCCGTAGCGCAAGCAGCCAAAGAATGCGGTTTTGACACAGTGATTTGGAAAGCTACCGCGTATTATCGTTCCGGCAGCGGTTATGCCTCAAAAGGAGCCTCCGACCACACGGACCACGTTCACGCCAGCGTCAACAACAAAACTTGCGGCTGTGATTATTTAAAATAAATCCATGAAAAAAATCCTCCTCATTTTTGCCATTGTTATGTTTTTGTCCAGTCTGATTCTCTATTTTTTCTTTTCCGGAAACTCTGAAAAAACCGTTCCCGATCCTGGCGACAACAGTTCCAATCAAAATACTTTTCCCACCGCGCCCCAAAAAATCAGTGACGAAGAAATCAAAACTCAGTTTGAAAAACACGCTAACGCTGCCGCAGAACAAACCCTCTCTCGGACAGAAATCAAATATTCTTCCGGACAAACTGTTCCTCTTTTCGATCTGGCCGCTCCGCTTTCTTTTCGCATCAACCCCAAAGTCATTGAAGTTCTCTCGCAAAATGATTATCAATTTTTCTCCTGCGGGAAAAACTTTGGAATAAAAATAGTCGCCGGAAACACTCAAAACATCCAAAGAACCAAAGATCTTTGGGAGGATGAAGTTCGCTTCAGAATGAGTTTATGGGAGCCGACTCTTTTTTCCGATCTTCACGCTGTTCTTTTCCCAGACGCAACATTTTCTTCGCAAGAATTGGCTCAACCACAAGAATTCAAAGACGGAGTCTTTCGCTATGCGGAAATCAAATTGCCCAACGGAGAAAAAAGTTCCATCAACTACACCGTCAACAATGATTATATTTTCATCGCCACCTCATCAGAATGTCTTGAAAAAGCCGCTGATAATATTTTTCAAGAATAATATATAACATATAGGACGTACGCGTAAGTCTAACCATAAAAAATTTTCATATCTCATGTCTGCAATCAAAAAATTCTTTTTTCTATCCCTCGTAATCCTAGTTTTATCCCTTCTTTTTTGGGGGGTGTATAATTTGTCTTTCAAAAAAAACGAATCCAAAACGACGGATAATGACGCCAAAAAAGAGGACCCTGTTTCAACTCCGGCCGACAAAAAAATCGCGCCGAAAATTTTGCCAATCTCCGATGAAGCTGTTTTTTCGCCTGTCATTACAGAAAAAGAAAACACCATCAAATATTATTCCAAAAACACCGGACAAGTTTTTGAAATTGATTTTGACGGAAAAAACAAAAAAAGTCTTTCGACCACAGAGCTTCCTGGCCTTTCGGGCGTTGCCTGGTCTCCTGACCAGACCAAGGTGATCACTCGCTTTGACCGATTAGAAGAAACCAGTTTCTTTTTCTACGATTATGCTCAAAACAAAGGCGTAGCGCTCAAAAAAAACCTGGACGAAACAGTTTGGCAAAATTCAGGAAACAAAATTTTTTACAAATATTATGACCCGAAAACCAAAGAACGCACTTTAAACATTTCTGATCCTGACGGAACCAACTGGCAAAAACTAACCGACCTCTCTCACAAAAACATTGCTATTGTCCAAGTGCCCAAAACCGGCTTGGTTTCTTTCTGGAACCGGCCGGACGCTTTTTCCGAAACCCTTTTCGAAACAATTCCAACAATTGGAGGAGAAAAGAAAACCATCTTCCAAGGAAAATTCGGCGCCGATTATCTTTGGAACAGCTCCGGAAACAATGTTCTAGTGAGTCATAGCGATCAAAAAGAAGGCCAAAAAATACAACTAGCGGTTATGAACTATAATGGGGGAGAGTTCAGAAACCTGCTCGCTCCCACAATGGTTTCCAAATGCGCCTGGTCAAAAAACAACAAATTCGTTTATTGCGCTGTTCCCGGCAACATCCCTGACAACGCCATCATGCCCAAGGATTATTTGGAAAACAAATTCACTACCATAGACACTTTTTGGAGAATCAACACTGAAACAGCCGAACAAGCCAGAATTTTGGAAAAAGACCAATTGACCGATCAGGTTGACGCGACCAATCTCTTTCTTAATGAAGACGAAAGCAGCTTGTTTTTCATCAATCGAAAAGACGGAAAGCTGTACAGATTGGACATGTAAATAATATTGACCGAAAAGACGTATCGCAATTGTGTCTTTATTTTTTTGTTGCCAAAAAACATAACCAGAACAAAATAGACAGATCATTCTTGAAATAGGCAGTATCCACCAATCCATGAAGAAGAAAATATAACAAGATGCCTAGAGAAATTATTTTCATCGTATTTGTAGTAGAGACGAGGCAAGGCCTCGTCTCTACTGTTTTAGAAGAAAAAAAATTCCAAAACCAAAAAAACAAAATTCCAAAAAAAGACATTAGCCCCAAAATTCCTGCGCTAAACCAAACCGCCAGAAACAAATTATGCGGATGCGGCACGGCCCATTCAAGATAAGGTGGAAAAAATTTTTGATATTCCAAATATTTCTCCTGAAAATCTCCTGCCCCAATTCCCAACACCCAATGGTCGCTCAAAATTTTCGCGCTAGCGTTCCAAATCATCGTCCGAGAAGAAAGAGACGACCGATTGTCCAAAGCCAACACTCTGTCCATTTTTTCGCTTCCCAGTTGAAAATAGAAAAGAGAAAGAAAAATAATCGAACCAACCAGAATTAGTTTGAGGTTAATCTTTTTTAAAATCATGCCCAAGACGAAAAACGTCACGCCCAAAGACAAAAACGCCGCATAAGAATAGGTGAGATATAAAGCGCTTGAAATGGTTAGCAATGAAATTAAAAAAATAATCTTAAGTTTTGAGTTGTAGTTTTGAGTTTTGTACTTTGAACTTTGAACTATTCCGATGATAAACGCCGGAGCAAGGTACATTGCCAGATAGTTCGGCGAATTAAAAATTGCTTGCAATCTTCCGTCAAAAGTAACTTCACAGGCTAATTTATATGCAAGCGCTGCCAAAGACACCCAAAAGCCCGAGAGATAAAAAGCACGCCAGACACTGACAGTTTTATCTTCAGGAATAGTCAAAAAAACAATTGCAAAAAAAAGAAGCGGGAAAAAGAACCAGCTTTTTATAATCCCAAAACTAACCAGCCAATTTTCTCCGAAAACGGCCGAGGAAATCAGTCCCAAAAAAAGAAGTAGGATAAAATAAAAATAATATTTATGTTTTTTACCCAGATTTATCAGTAAAAAATATCTATTCTTAGTCTCTAAAAACCACGCCAAAAAAGTTATTAGAATCAAAAGTTCCAAAACATTCGTCGGAACACCAAAAACCGAAAATCGTACCAAATAGCTCGGCAAGAAAAAAACCGTCAAGTAGATCCAATTTTCCGTTTTCAAAAAAAATCTCATATAGAACTTACGGTATATCATTTTTATTGTTCATGTTACACAGTCCCAAAACAATCAAAAGTAAAGTCAAAATAACCGGGGAATAAAGGGCTGTTTCCACCAAAGAATGAACTGAAAAAACCAAAAGGCTAAGCGCCAAGCCTAAGTGTGGCAAATTATCTTTGGCTTTTTTAAAATTAGCCCCAAAAGCCGAAAAAAGCAATGCGACAACCGCAAGTCCATTCAAAATTCCCGTCTCCGCCGCCACATCCAGATACAAACTGTGAGCGTAAATCGGCTCGCGATAATCAGCAATCGGCTTAATTGCCAAAGGATAGTTGCCAATTCCGGTTCCAAAAAGAGGCTTTTCCGATATAACACCGACCGCTTGAACCCAGGTTTCCAAACGTCCTTGGTTGGAGCCTTCCTTGAGATCAAAAATGGAACTAAATCGAGAAGAAATCGGGCTAGGCAGAAAAACAGCTACAACAAGCAAAAATATCATTGCCCAAATAGCCACTTGATATTTTCTTCCCACTTTTTGAAAGAAAAGCGGAAGCATTAGAAGTCCAACAGAAGCCAGCCCCAAGTAGCCTCCACGAGAAAAAGTCAAAAAATCCGCTGCCAAGATCAGTCCCAGACCAACCCAATAGACAAATTTTTTCTTATAAATAGCCAGAACCAGCCCCATAGGCGCAATCATGCCCAGATAAAAAGACAACATGTGAGGATCGGGAAAAGTCGCCGTTCCTCGAAGAAAAGTGTGCCCAGAAACATTTACCAACCACGAAGGATTGGACAACACCGCTTCCGTCACGTTTTTTCCTAAAAAAGGCGGGGCGAACACCTCCGCCCAAAAACTATAGACCGCGTCCAAACCAAAAATAAACTGAGAAAAAAATTGAGTTATGCTAATCAAGGAAACAATTATCGCGCCAAAGAACAAAAACTCAAAAACCCGCCAGTTTTTTTGATCTGAAGAAACAACATCGGAAACCACAAAATAAAGAGGAAAAAGAGAAAAAAGGAATAAGAGTTTTCTTCCGGCAAATTCAATATTTTCGGCAAAAAAAATGGAAAATAAATTGAAAAACAGAAAAACAACCACTAGTGTTGTCACAGCGTTCAGAGAAATCTGAACTTTTTTCTTGCGCAACCCTTCCGCCGCCCAAAACAAAAAAAATCCAAGAACAAAAACCCGAATCGACGCCAAATCAACAGAATTAAGAGGATTTAGCGCTGGAAAAAAAGGAAGGAAAAGACATAAAAATAATACCAGGTTAAATGACATAATGATTTTCAGCTTATTTACGGATGCTATCTTTTACAAAAACACTTTTCTTAAAATCCTGACGGCTGCATATTGCCAATACGGTTTATGTTTTTTGAAATAGTATTCCTGCGAATCATAATAATTCTTCTTCTGGGCTTCACTATTTTTGAAGCTGCCCCCGCCAATATGCATCACTTCCGACTGGGGGAGATAAAGAACTTTTCTTCCTGTTTTCCGGACTCTTTTGCAAAGATCCATGTCTTCAAAATACATGAATATTTTCTCATCAAAACCCTGGAGCGCAAAAAACAAGTCTCTTGCGATAAAAAAAGAAGCGCCCGACACCCAGTCAACGTCTTTCATCATTTGGCTGCTCCAAAGGGAACGACTTTTGGGAAAACCCAAATTATTTCTAATCAAATTCCAAAAACCAATCTCATATCCCGCGCTCCACTCTTGATTTTTCCCGGACAAAGTTATTAACCTCGAACCAACAACCCCTACCGCTGAATCTTTTTCAAAAACAGATCGAACTATCTCCATTTTCGGAGCAATAACTTCTGTATCAGCGTTTAAAAACCACAGATATTTTCCTTTGGCCTCTTTAGCGCCAAGATTATTCCCCGCGCCATACCCTACGTTTTTTCTATGATTGATTATCTTTACCGATGAAAAATCATTTCGAAAACTATCCAGAGTCGATTCTTCATCGTTATTGGAGACAAGAATTTCAAAATCAACACCTTTTCCCATCTTTCCTTGCAAAGAAAGAATACTCTTTCGCAAAAATTCCTCATTTTTGTAATGAATATATATTATCGATAATGTTTTTGTCGTATCAAGCATACGTTTTAAAATCCTGATAAGCTTTTTCTACCGTTCGAGATTTTTTTGAAAAATCTTTTCTCAAATCATTTTTATTCTTAATTTTCCGAAGAAAAATAAAAATAAAATACCAAGGACGAAGCCAAAAGGGCGAATTTTTCTGGAAAAACAAAAGTCCCGACAAAACCAACCAATATATTTTGTTGTCATTAGTCTCTTCGCTTTTCTCCAAATGGTAAATTTGACTTTGGAAAGAAACCGCCAACAAAAATCCTTCTCGCTTGGCGCGAACACTGAAATCAGCGTCTTCCCAGTAAAGAAAAAAATCTTCATCCAAAAGTCCGATCCGGGAAAAAACGTCTTTTTTCACTGCCATAGCGCAACCGGTCATAAAGTCCGAATTAAAAAAATCTTCTTTCAGGCTATCCCTTAAATGAGAAGACCTCATTCTTAGCCAATTTATTCTTCCCCCGGAAAACCAAACACGATCAGTTTTTCCTTCCCGGATAAGCGGAGACAAAATGCCGATTTTCTCGTTTGATTCACCCAACTCAACAATTTTTTCCAAAAAATCCGGTTTGACTTCCGTATCATTGTTCAAAAGCAAAACATAATCAGCACCCCGATCAAGAGCAAAACGAATTCCGACATTATTCCCGGCGGAAAAACCGAGATTCTCTTCATTTTTAATGTAATGAGCCCTGGGAAAAACTTTTCTGGCCACTTCCAATGAACCGTCCAAAGAGTTGTTGTCCACCACAACCACTTCCAAGTTCGGATAGCGCGCCAAAAAAAGGCTCAAAAGACACTTTCGTAGAACATCCGCTCCGTTATAGTTGAGAACTATCACAAAAACCTTAGGGAATTTCTTCATATTTTTTAACACCTTCCTTGCTTATGAGGCTGGTTATCTCCGACGCCTTCACAGCCCGAAAAAGCCACAGGGAAACAAAATAAACCGCCGCGCTTCCCAGCGCCAACAAGAAAAAATTAGCCGAGCGAAAAAGAAACAAGAATCCCGCCATAAGAAACCCGGAAAGAAAAATGGCCGGAAAATTTTCCATTTGAGGAAGATATTTAACTTCTTTAAAAACCAAATAACCGGAAAACGCCGCCACCAGAAACTCAGTCCCCACCGAAACAAAAGCTGCGGCTAAATAAGAAAAATTAGGGATAAACATCAGGTTAAGAACGACATTGAAAATGGCAGCCGTTGACCAAACCATCATCAATTTTTTTTGCAAATTGGCCGCAATCAAAATGTTGTTAAAAAACACTCCGAAAAAAATCGAGGCTAGCGCAAAAACCAAAATCCGAAGGACCTGGGCAGAAGCGGCAAATTCACCGCCCCCAATGAGCGCGATGATCCCTTCCGCCAAAAAAAGCGTCCCCACAATCAAGGGGACAACCATAAGAACAAAAAACTTGAAAGTTTTGTTGGAAATATCCAAAAACCGGTTTTTATCTGAAAAAACCGTATTGGACATAACCGGCAACATAAGTCCGATGACCATCGAAGGAAAAAATGTAATGTTTTCCAAAACTTTGTAGGCGGCGTTGTATATTCCAACATCTGCGCCACTCTTCATCAGAGAGAGAAGAATAGTGTCTATTTTGAAATAAACAAAAACAACCATTGACCCGATGCCTACCGGCAAAGACTCCCGCAAAAACTCTTTCCAATAAGAAAAATCGAGTTTCAAGCTGAACCTTATATACTTTTTTGACCACAAGAAAATAATCAAAAAACTGGCTATCATGTTAAAAAGAAGAGAAGAAACCACCCAGATGAAACCCCAGTTGAACTTCACCGCCAAAATCACCACAACAACTTGAATAACCTTCCCCAAAAGTTCTCCTACCGCCACCTTATCCATCGCCAAGTTTTTCTGAAAAACTCCATTTAGCACCTGGTAAGAAGAAGAAAAAACTAAAGACGCAGCCACAACCGCTATTCCCATCAGCACATCTCGCGAATAAGCAGTAGTGTAAGCAAAAACTATGATAATAAGAGGAGAAAGCAGGAAAACAGCCAAAGCCGACAGGATTCGAAGGGTAAAAATGTTTCCCATTATCTTTTCCTCATCCGCTCCTTCTCTGGAAATTTCACGGGTGGAAATATGATATAGTCCCAAATCAATAACCGAAGCGAAAAAAGACAAAAACGCGAGCACCGTCGCGTAATTTCCAAAGCCGTCTTTCCCAAGATACCGGGTAATAAGCCCAATGGAGACTAAAGCTAAAACTGTCGAAAAAATCTTGGAAACGCTGCTAACAAGAACATTATAAGCAATTTTTCTGGCGATAACCATAATAAAAAAATTCTCTTTAAAGTTTCTTCATTTGAATTTAAAATGCCACATATGAAACATACTTTTCACTTTTCAAAGAGACGACAAACTGACTGCTTGATTTCTCTTCTCTTAATACATTTTACCTAATTTAAAACAAAATTTCAACTATATGAATAATATTTGGCATTGATGTCAGCAAAGACGCTTTTTACGCCTTGAAGATAGAAGAAAAAGTACTCCAGCCGCTCAATGACTGGAGTACTTAACAGAGATATAGTTAGTTATCGGATGTAAAATTTATTTTTGTCACTCATTATTTGATTTTATAAAAGATTGGCCGGCTTGATCACGATTCTTCGATCTTCTCCTTCGCCAATACTTTCTGTCACCACTTGATTGTTTTTGGACAGTTCCAGATGGACAATTCGTCTTTCATAGGCTGACATCGGACGCATCACTACCGCTCTTTTTTCCGTTACCGCTTCCTCTGCCAAGGTAGTTGCCATCTTCAAAAGGGAATCGTTTTTTTCTTTACGATAAGAGTTAACATCTAAGATAAAATTGACTTTGTCTTCAATTTTTTTTCGGACAAGAATACGAACAAGATGTTGCAATGCCTGAAGGTTAACGCCATACTGACCGATAAGAAAATTGGATTCATCAGTGGTAATGTTACAAAGATAAGACAAATTCTCCCCGTCTTCCTGCTTTGAAACTTCGACTTCAACGTCAAAACCCATCTTGCCAAGCAATTCTTTGATGCTACCTTTTAGCACGATTTCCGGAGTCGTGTTGGTTGTTTTCTCTTCCATGATATTTTAATTTTAACTTGTTATCCCTTTTTATTTCACCACCGGCGCTTCCACTTTTTTCTTTTTTTCTATATAAATTTGCTGCAATATGGCAAAAGCGGTTGTTGTAAGCCAATAAAGAGCGAGACCGGCCGGGAATTTGAGACCGATAAAGAGCGTCAAAAGGGGACCAACATAGAGCATTTGCTTTGACATAACTTGAGAAAAATCCGGCTCTTCAGAAGTGTTTTTAACCGGTTCCGTTTTTGGCATCAACATTTTCGTTTGCGAGTACTGAGCAACAGCCGATAGCAGCACTAAAACAATGTGCGGAAGACTGGAAAGAGTGATTTTTCCAAAATCAACCGCTTTTGACATGTCAACTACATTTAGAAAAAGATGGTTTATCGCTCCAGGATTATGGATAAAAGAATAAAGACTTTCCTGATCAACGATAAGTCCGTTTCCCGCACCGGATATGTTAATCAAGACCCGATAAATGGCGATAAAGAAAATTAACTGGAAAATAAGCGGCAAACACCCGGAAAAAGGATTAGTTTTGTGAGTTTTGTAAAGCTCCATGAGCGCTTTGGTCTGCTTTTCTTTGTCATTTTTATACTTCGTTTGCAATTCTTTGATTTTTGGCTGGAGTTCTTGAAGCTTTTTTTGAGACTCAATCTGCTTTTTGCTGATAGGAAGAAGCAAAAATTTGATGATAATCGTCACCAAAATGATTGCAATTCCAAAATCATGAAAAGGAATGATATTGTAAACAAATATCAAAAGATTATAAATCGGATCGTAAACAAAAGTATTGAATAAAAAACCCATTTTTTAACTAAATAATAAGTTGCTCTTATTTAAAACCTTTTCCACCATTGGTTCCAGCTGAGAAAACTCGATCTTTTCCGGTCCTTTTTTTCTCACCATAACAACAACGTCCCATCCTTTTTCCATTTCGGCTATCTTTTTCCGAAATATTTCCCGCAGTTGCCGCTTTAGGGCATTGCGCTCCACCGCTTTTTTAGAAAACTTAAGACCGACAGATATGCCGATTCTTGTTTCCAAAAGATTGTTTCTTCGACACTTTATAGCCACGCTGCCAAAAGAAAAAAAAGCTCCGCTTTGGTGCGCCAGGGCAAAATCCTTATTTTTTATTAACCTGTTTTTATACTTAAGCATCTACACGGTCGTCAATTTCTTTCGGCCTTTTTGCCGTCTTCTCTTGAGCACTGCTTGCCCGGATGTAGTCGCATTTTTACCCAAAAAGCCATGCCGTTTTTTTCTCCGGGTGCTTTTTGGTTGGTAAGTTCGTTTCATGTGCGTTTATGCCTTAGCAATTATCAAATATAAGTACTTAGAAGTGTACCAGCAAAAACCCATTGAGTCAATGCGCGTATTTACTTTTTTTTTCCATTTGGTATATAATGGAAACACAAAAAAATTTTTCCTCAAAAACAACTTGTCAACACGCTTATCCACAATCTTTTTGAACCTGTGCATAACTTTGTGGTATACTTCTTTTACTATTCAATCTAACTAAATAAAATCATGACAAACGAAGAATTGTGGCAGACGGCGCTTAGCGAAATAGAACTGGCCATTTCTAAAGCCAATTTTATCACTTGGTTTAAAAACACCGCTATCCTGTCCGAAAAAGACGGTCATGTAGTTATTGGCGTTCCTAACGGATTCGCCAAAGAATGGCTAGAAAATAAATATAATTTGTACATTCTTCGAGCTTTAAGAAACATAAAAGACGATATTAAAACCGTTTCTTGCTCTATCATAAACACCCAAGAGACCCCCTCCTCTTTTTCTCCGCAAAAACAACCTTCCGTTGACGCAATCATAGCGCCTCAAAAGAATCAATTTCCAGAAAACCACTTTCCTCAAACCCCTAAAATCACTCCCGGCGTTGAAAATAACCTCAATCCTAGATACATTTTTGACAATTTCGTTGTTGGTGGAAACAATGAATTAGCGAGAGCCGCCTGCTACGCCGTTTCTCAAAATTTAGGAAAAATATATAACCCTCTTTTCATTTATGGCGGAGTGGGGCTGGGGAAAACCCACCTCATCCAATCCATTGGCAATGAAATTCTAAAAAAAGATCCCCTGCATAAAGTCAAATACATCACTTCTGAACGATTTACTAACGAATTGGTTGATTCCATTAAAAACCAAAAAATTGACGAATTTAAAGCTCGCTATCAACAAATCGACCTTCTCATTATCGATGATATTCAGTTTTTATCCGGAAAAGAAAAAACACAAGAAGAGTTTTTTCATATTTTCAACTATCTTTACCAACTAGATAAACAAATCGTCCTCTCCAGCGACCGCGCTCCTAAAGCTATCCCCACTTTGGAAGACCGCCTGCGCTCTCGTTTTGAAGGAGGCATGATTGCCGATGTTTCTCAGCCCGACTTTGAAACCAGATTAGCCATCCTGAAGAAAAAATCTGCCGATGAAAGCATACAAATCAGCGACAAGGCGTTGGAGTTTATCGCTACTAACGTGTCAAATAACATTCGCGAATTAGAAGGAGCGCTTAATAGAGCCTCTGTCTCCTCTCAACTAACCAAAAAAGAGCTTGATTTGGACTACACACAACAAGTTCTTTCTGAACTTATCTCTAGTGGAAGAAAAAAAAATATTACACATAAACATATCATTAAGGTTGTTTCCACTTATTATGAAGTTAATCCGGAAGATCTTTTGGCTAAAAGCCGAAAACAAGACGTAGTAAAACCCAGACAAATCGCCATGTATCTCATGCGAAACGAATTAAAGTATTCTTTTCCCGGCATTGGGGATAAACTTGGGAAAAGAGATCACACCACAGCTATTCATGCTTGCGAAAAAATAACTCGAGCCCTCCAAGAAAATGAAAAATTACAAGAAGAACTTACCCATATCAAAGATCAATTATACAATATTTGTTAATAACCTGTTGATAATTTGTATTTAACCTCCTGAATAACTCTGCTTATAACTCCTGCTCTTTTGTTTCTAACTTGTTGATTGTTTTTTAAAAGAGCACTCATCACTAACTTATCAACTTCCCAAAAACTGCTAAAACTTAGTTCTATTCAGTTGTTATTCACAATAAAAACAGTTTATTTAAAACAAAAAAATAACTTATCCTCAGATATCATTTTACTAATAATAAACAATAACTTATATTTATTTAATTACTTATTAATATATTTAATAGTTATCGATCATATATATGAAACTTATCTGTACTCAAGAAAATCTAAAAAAAGCTATTTATAATTCAGAAAGAGTTGTTTCTAAACAAACCACTTTGCCTATTTTGAATAATATTCTTTTTGAAACTGATAAAAGTGGATTACGTCTTTCGGCGACAAATTTGGAAATTGGTGTTCAGGTTAAGATTGGGGCGAAAGTAGAAAAAGAAGGTAGTATTACTATTCCAGCTAAGTTGATTAGTAATTTTTCCAACAACTTATCCACAGGAGAAAGTGTTTCTTTGGAAGTGAATGATCAAACATTGAAAATAAAAAGTGGTCGGGTAAGAGCGGTAATTAAAGGTATGAGCGCTAATGATTTTCCTTTGATTCCCAAAAGGAACACGGAGTTTTTTTTGACAATTCCGGCAACAAAAATGAAAGTTGTTTTGGGAAAAGTGCTTAATTCAGTAGCTTTTTCTGAAGCTCGACCGGAACTCACCGGGATAAATATCATTTTAGGGGAAGAAGAGTTGCGTTTTGCTTCAACTGACAGTTTTCGTTTGAGTGAATGTATTTTAAAAAAAGAAGAAATCTCCGTTACGGAAGATTATTTTTCCTTTATCAGCCGGGTAAGTAGCATTATTATTCCAGCTACCACACTTTTAGAGTTAAATAGAATCATAAGCAATGAAGTAGAAGGAGAAGTTAAAATATCCATTGAAGAGAGTCAGATTTTTTTTGAAGTGGATGACACTGTTTTGGTTTCGAGGCTGATCAATGGAAAATATCCGGAATATAAGCATATCATGCCGGAAAGTTATGCAACGCGGATAGTGGGAGAAAAAAGTATGTTTCAAAATGCGGTCAAAATGGCCAGTGTTTTTGCTTCAACCAAATCAAGTGAAATTAGTCTGAGGATTGATTCTGAGCCAAAAAAAATTTTGATTGGGGCGTCCAGTGTAGAGACGGGAGAAAACTCCACTGAACTCAATTTTGATGTCGCAGGGCCTGATCAGGAAGTGGTTTTTAACTCTAAATATTTGATAGATGGAATTAATTCTGTGACTACTTCCAAAGCGGCGATGCTTCTTAATAGTCCGACAACTCCGGTAGCCATCCGCGAGATTGATGAAAAAACAGGGGAGGTTTTGGAGAATTATACGTATATTGTTATGCCAATTAAGAATTAAGAAGCAAAAATAAAGAATTATTTAGCGTATTTAGCGGACTGTCCGCTAAATAGTCCGCTTGTATTTCTGTGTCTATATATTTATGAATAAAATTATTGATCTAATCATTATTGGCGCTGGTCCTTCAGGGCTTTCGGCTTCAATTTATGCTTCGCGTTATGGGATAAGCCATGAAATTTATGGCAAAATCCTGGGAGGCCAAATCTCTGAGACGCATCATATTGACAATTACCCCGGCATGGAAGACATGTCTGGTTTTGAGTTTAGTCAAAAATGGGGACATCATGTGGAAAAGTATGGAATAAAGATCAATCCAATGGGGATAACTAACATTGACAAAAAGGATGATGTGTTTGAATTAGAGCTTGAAAACAAGAAAATTGTAAAAACAAAAGCTATTCTTTTGGCAACCGGAACAAAACGCCGAAAGTTGGGGATAACCAGTGAAGAAGCTTTTTCAGGGAAAGGGGTGTCATATTGCGCCACTTGTGACGGATTCTTTTATCGAGGAAAAACTGTGGCAGTGGTGGGAGGCTCTGACAGCGCGGCTGGAGCGGCGCTTTATTTGGCTGGAATTTGCGAGAAAGTCTATGTTGTTTACCGAAAAGAAACGCTTCGTTGCGAGCCGTATTGGACAAAAATGATCGAAGAAAATGAAAAAATAGAGGTTGTTTACGGAGCTAATATCTCAGAAATTGCGGGAAGCGACAAGGTGGAGAAGATAATTTTAGACAAGGACTGGAAAGAATCCCGAGAAATAGCGGTTGATGGCGTTTTTATCGAAGTTGGATCGGATCCGGAATTTTCTTTTGCTAAAAATTTAAGTCTTGATATTGATGAAGGGGGATACATTAAAATTAACAAGGATTGCTCGACTAACGTTCCTGGCGCTTGGGCGGCTGGTGACATCACCGACGGATCGGACAAATTCCGCCAGGTGGTGACGGCCGCCGCGGAAGGAGCCATTGCGGCCAGAAGCATCTTTAATTGGCTCAAAAAAGGTTAGTTTCAAGCCCAATACTCTTCTTCATTTAATTTTCCTTCGGAAGCGCCAAGCCAGGCGAGTTCGAAAAGAAAGCGCATGTTTTTGGCAATCTCATTGCTTTCGACAATGAGTCCCAGGTTTTCCGAGAAACTCATAAAGGCGATTTTGTTGCCGTAGATGTTCATTTCGATGGAAAATATGAATGAATTGAATTGACAAAAAGTACGTTTCTTGATATTATTAAATATATTAATATAAAGAAACGAGGATGCATTTTTTCGATTTTCAAAAAAGAATGTCCTATTATCCCGTTTTTACCTCAAATGAGGCTAGAAACGTCTTTTTTGATGAAAGAAACATTTTGGTTCAAATTGCTTTTTGGACAAAGAAAGGCTATATTAAAAAGATAAAGAAAGGCCTATACGTTTTGACTGGAGCGGAAAAAGAAATCAATCCGCTGGCGCTGTCGGCTAAAATTTATGAGCCGTCGTATCTGAGTCTTGAGTTCGCATTGAATTATTACGGAGTTATTCCCGACATTCCAGGAACGTATACCTCTGTCACTTCCCGGAAAACCATGGCCTACACAAATCAATTTGGCAATTTTTCTTATCAAAAAGTGAAAAGAAACCTTTTTTTCGGCTATCTTTCTTTTTCGGAAAAAAATCTTTCTTTTAATCTGGCTACTCCCGAAAAAGCTCTCATGGACTATCTATATCTGAACAAAAATAAACTGATTGCCGGGGATGATTTTTGGAGAGAAATGAGAATTGATGAGAATTTCAAATTTTCCCGAAAAAAAATCGAATTATATAAAAAATTATTTCAAGATGAAAAAGTTAATCAGTTGGTTGACAGCATCTTGAGTTATCAAAAAAATGCTCGATAAGTTTTTCTTGGAAGACTATAGTAAAAGAAACAATATTCCGAAGAACCCGAGGAGATATTTGGCAGAATATCTTCAATCGGAAATTTTGTCGATTTTGTACGGTTCAAAGTACGGCAAGCACCTTTCTTTTTTAGGAGGAACTTGTCTGCGCTTTGTTTATGGCATCAGACGATTTTCTGAAGATTTGGATTTCGATTTGATAAAAGCCGGATTGGATTACAACGCGTTGGCAAGTCATTTAGAAAAGAAACTGAAAGAGAAAGGCTTTTTAGTTGAGGCGAAAACAAAAAAGACAGAAAATATTTTTATTGTTTCCATCAGATTTTCAGAGGTTATGAAACAATTGGGGATTTCCGATCTAGCTGACCAAAAATTAAAAATCAAGTTCGAAATAGACCCAAAACCGTATGAAAATATTGAATACGAATCAAAAACTATCGCCTCGTACGGAAAAGTATTCAATGTTATTTCTAACACTCTTTCCACTCTCTTTGCCCAAAAAATCATTGCTCTGAAACTCCGGCCGTATCAAAAAGGGCGGGATTTCTACGACATTGTTTGGTTTTTGGCGCAAAAAAACATTGTGCCCAATTACGCGATTCTCAAAGAAAAAGATATTAAAACTGAAAATCGGGAAGACGTGGCGAGGGAATTGGAGAAAATCATTTCCAACCTTGACTTGAAGCAGGCATCAAAAGACGTGGAGAAGTTTTTGTTTAATCCGGAAGAAGCCAAATGGATTTTGAATTTGCCAGTCTTCATTTCCGATTGGGCAAGAAGTGAAATAACAGGATAGTCGATTGTAATAAAAAAGGAATAATTATTATTCATAAAAACGCTTATGAAAAACGAACCAGGGGATGTCTTTGACGCGGCGCAGTCTCAAATCAAAAAAATCGCCGGGATTTTGAATTTGCCGGAAAACATTCTTTCTCAACTTTTGGAACCGCAGCGAATTTTGGAAGTGTCGATTCCAGTCAGAATGGACGACGGAAAAATAAAACTATTCAAGGGATACCGCTCGCAGTTCAATGACGCCCGAGGACCGTTCAAGGGCGGGATCCGGTTTCATGAAGAGGTAACTCGCGAAGAAGTGAAGGCGCTCAGCGCCTGGATGACTTGGAAAACGGCGGTGGTCAACATTCCGCTGGGGGGCGGCAAAGGCGGGGTGGTTGTGGATCCGAAAAAATTGTCGGACCGGGAACTGGAAGAACTTTCCCGGGGATATCTGCGCGCGGTTTCCGATTTTGTAGGACCCGACATTGACATTCCGGCGCCGGACGCGGGCACTGATCCGCGCATCATGGGCTGGATGCTCGATGAATATGAAAAAATCATGCGCCGGCACATTCCCGGAGTGATCACCGGAAAGCCGCTTTCCATCGGCGGATCCGCCGGACGAAGCTATTCCACCGCTCAGGGCGGGTTTTATGCCCTTCTAGCGGCCATGAAAAAAGTGGGGTTGCCAACCGGGGCGACGGTTGCCATCCAAGGGTTTGGCAACGCCGGGTACAACATGGCTAAAATTTTGGAACGCGCTGGATACAAAATTGTTTCGGTCAGTGATTCGCACGGCACGGCGACGGACTGCAAAAACGGACTACCGGTGGAGACTTTGATGCAATACAAGATGAAAACCGGATCGGTGGCCAACTATCCGGGAGCGGAAGGATCGAAAGAATTGAGTTGTATGGAGCAAGACGCCGACATTCTCATACCGGCGGCGCTCGAAAACTCGATTCATGCGGATAACGCGGAACTGATTAAGGCGAAAATAATTTTGGAATTAGCCAATGGTCCCATCACTCCTGAAGCCGATGAAATTTTGAAACAAAAAGGGGTGCTCATCATTCCCGACATTTTGGCCAACGCCGGCGGGGTGACAGTTTCCTATTTTGAACAAGTTCAAAACGCGTATGGATATTACTGGAAAGAAGAGGAAGTGCTGGAAAAGTTGGAAGAAGTGATGACGCGGTCTTTCGAAGATGTTTGGATGAAAAAAGAAGAATACAAAACCGATCTTCGCACCGGCGCCTATATCTTGGCTTTTTCTCGTGTCGCCCAGGCGATGCGTGATCGCGGAATGGTTTAGAATCTGTCTTATATAAACAAACAAAAACAGCTCGGCTATTACATCCGAGCTTTTTTTGTGATAAAATGAAGGAAATTAAAGGAAAAATATATGGAATTTGAAGGAACAAAAATGAATAAGAGTGGCGCAGAAGTTGTTGCTTCTGGCAAGAAAGAAAAAGAGCAAAGAAATGTAGAAAAAGAAAAAGCCAAGGAACTCGTGGACTTGCTTATGAAAAATTATGTGGACGAGGGAAATAATCTTAGAATATATAAGTCTCTTTATAGTCCTACTTTTGAAGAAGAAAAGAATGAATCTCGGAGCAAAAGAGATATTCTGAATCCAGAGCTAGAGTCCGTTTGGAAAAACACAGAGAAAGATTATCTGCTTGAGAGAATAAATTCAATACAAGAGCTTCTAGTTGTTTCCGGCGCGAAGGAGGAGTTGAGGATGCGTTTCTTTAATGCAAATGCGGATATAAAAAGCAGAATAATTGCGACTCAGATTGTTTCAGACGCGTTTTGCTCAGCTATGGAGGACGTGGACGACGGCGGAGCATTTGGTCTCTCGCTGGATGAAATACGGCGCGGCTTGGAAAATGAAAGTAATCCGTTATTTTATCAAATTTATTTAAAATCGTTGGTTGAAAAGTGCGAAGAATACAAAAAAATGTTTTACGATTTTGATTATGGTGATTATGAGGAAGAAAGAGACAGTGAAGAAGAACATAATAAAGAAGGTAGCTTTTATGAGTATCATGATCCCAGATTGGATAGGTTTAAGTTGAATTTGACTCCCAGAATGAAAATAATGGTAAACGAAGGGGAATACGGTGATTTTTATTACGATGAATTGTATGCCGTACAAAAAAGGAGGGTAACCGATCCGGATTATGGCAGGCAGGTAGAGGCATATATCGGGGACTATTTGATTTCAAAGTTGGCGCCGGAAAAGTATGGCGTATACGATAGAGAGGGAAGACTGGTCGGATGTCTCAAAAATGTCCCGCAAAAAATTGAAGCTGAGGAAAAGGACTACGATCCCCTCGATGAAATTGCCCGGGAACTTTCTTTTAATTTCAGTGTTGATCCTGAATTGAATGTATTTATCAAGGAAAATCCTTTCTTACCGAAAGAAGAGTGGGTTTTTATGAAAGTCATAGACATTCTCTTGAAAAGTCCAAAAATTCAAGAATACGCAGAAAAAAGAAAAATAAATTTAGGATATGAAGTTTATTGGCGAAAAAAAGCACCAAGAATTTTTTCTATTCATTCTTTTGTCAAAGATACCCATGATGGATTCGAAAGAAGAAATGTTGACCTAGAGAGAAGACAGTTAAGTGAACTGGTAAAAGATGAAATTGCGGCAATATCTTTTGAAAGTGTCAGTGAGGAGGAAAAGAAAACCCTTGGCGATAAGTTAGAGTTTCAAGAACTAGACGAGCTTGAGTCGGTCTCACAGTTATTCGAGTTTAAAAGGAAAGACGAACGTCTGGTACTGGAAGTGGATGAGGTGGATGATTTGCTTCAGGACATCAACTTTGAAGATCCCGACAGGGATTCATTTTTGTTCAAATTGATGCTCTCTTTGCCATTTAGGAAAAAACTGCAAAAAAAATTTGGCATTGACATTGTGGATTTGGATCTGAAAAATCAATACTATTTCTTACAATATATCGGCAAAAAAACCGAAAAAGATTTTGAAAAAGTTTTTGAATTCGTGAAAAGGGGAAAAACTAGAGAAAGCCAAATCAATCACATCAAGGCGTTTTTGTCTTTGGAATTCGGACAAGATTTAAGCAAGCATCTCTTTGTCATTTCAGAAAACTTGGAAGCGGATCAGGCGGATTTGATTTTTGCAAAATACGCTGAGATTGCGGAGTTGGCGCTCCAAAAAGAAGAAGAATTGCGGAAAGTTTTTGCGCGGCAGGAAAAATTGCAAGGAGTTGATTTCAATCGAGTTCGGAATAATTTGCTGAAGCGAGCAAAAAATTTGCTAGTAAATTTTTCCGACGAAGTTTCCCGAGAAGATGCCGGGAAAAAAGATCAAGAGAAATTGACCAGGGAAATCATGGAAAAACTTGAAGCGATTCCGCAAGACCTGATTCTTTCCGCTGAGGTTTTCAGCGAGGTTCTCCGAAATCAATTGCTAGAGGAGCATGAATATCCGACCGGGGGAGAATTGGAAGAATTGGAAGGGGCGCAATTGGAAAGAACGACCGGTCGAAAATTGGCAGAGGAGACTGAGGAAAACTTGGAAACCCGAAAACAAATGGAAGCTAATTATAGAAGGAATTATGCTAAGCGTCCGCTTCTTTGCGAGGCTTTAGTGGCCGGACTCAAAGAAAAAATAACCTCCGATCCGAAAGGAGACAAAACAGAGATTTTTAATTATAAGTTGCACCAAAAAGTCAGCGCTTCTTGTCGATTTGACCATCTTCCTGATGGGCGAATATATTTCGGCTCAATGAATGTGCATTCGGAAGTGTTGGGAAAATCAATCGGTGGAATTTTTATGGATCGGGTGATCAATGAAATGGCGAAAGAAGGAGAGATTGTGGCGGAGTGTATCCCTTCCGAAGACATCAGTTCTTGGTACATTCGACGACAAGGTTTTGTGGTGGACCAGATAGTCACGGATTATGCCAAATATGGCGAGGACTTTATCTTCCACATCAAAAAAGAGCAAAACCCGCCGGAGTATTTTTTTAAGCAAACTTTGCAAAGGGGAGATGCCAAAAGATTAGAAATGATTTCGGCGGAAAAAATAATCGATCAATATTTGGAAAATAAATCAGAGGAAAAAGATGGTCGGGTGATTTTTTGCTTTCCAGTTAAAAAAGAAATTTCTCCCGACATGTATCCGGAAGAAATGAAAGACACTCTCAAGGAATACATCAACGAAAAAGGTTATGTTATGACAGGCTATTTTTTTGGTAAAAGTGACGATCCAGATGAAGTTATAGATGAAGTCATAGCTTATTGCGCCTTAGAACGATCGGCTGAAAGCGGCTCCAATTGATCAAAGGTTTTAGAGTAGGCCCAGACAAACTCAAAAATTGATTTATTCATTTGATATATATTTTGATCGGTGATAATCATGGAAACAATTCCTTTCTCCGAAAGGGAGATATAGGCGACTTTGCCGTCATAAATTTGCATCAAGGAACTGAACGGATAGAGTTTGTAGTCCACAAAGCGGGAATCGGTGACATTGACGTGGTAGTTTTTCAAATATTTCCTGGCAAAGGGAGAATCGACAAAAATGATTCTCTTTTTTATATTCAATTTCTCTCTTTGCCGCACATGTTCCTGGTTGATTTTGTCCATATATTTCACCACGGCTTCGACATCTGCGTATGTATAGATGGTTTCTTTGGCGGTAAGAACGTCCTGGAGCATCTTTCGAAGTCCGTCTTCTCCTTCAAAATAGCGTACGCCGGGTTTTTTGGAAGATAGATTATAGTCGGAAATCAAGGTTTCGAGATTAGCTTCCAGCGTTTTTTTGGCTTTTTTCACTTCATCTTCCTTGTTTTCCATGAAGTCGCGCAGGGTTTCCGGGTGGTTGGGGCTGAAATAAGCTATTTTATTGCGATTCTTTTTGAAGGCCAGGTTTTTCTTGATCAAATCATCCAGGGCATTGTAAACCACTCCTCTTTTAAGGGGAGTTTTTTTAATGATGATTCCGGCCGGAGATTCGCCATTTTTGAGGAGATATTCATAGATTATGGCTTCGTTCTGGCTCAAACCTAGGTTGGTGAAAATGTCTTTGTACATAAATAAGCTTTATTTAAGGGTTATATCTCTATTTTAGCACTATTTTTATATTTAGTCAACAAAATCAGACAGATATATATGGTTAATTATTATTATACAGTCATATAAAAATGATAAAAATATGGATATTTAATCTGGTTATGTTATGGCTAAATTAAGCCAAATATGGATAATATTGCAAAATACTTTCCAAATACTATTGACAAATTGTTTTTGATATGTTATACTCCAGAGTCAAGATGAAATGATAACTATCAAGTCATCTGCGACCTCAACAAAGAGTATTTTGAAAATCTAGGTCAGGTAATTATTGTTAAGGTGAATAATTCATAGCTTTGGTACCAGGGTGGTATCTGGAAAAACGCCAAGGCGAAGAATTAGTCGAAACCAGCCTTGATAAAATTCAACACCTAGTAAACCCTACAATATAAATCTTATCCATTGTGATGAGTGGCGCAGTCTCAATATTAAAAAGATAGTGAGATTGTCCAGTCCTTGCAATATAATCCTTTGAAGTAATATTTATATAATTGGGATATCAATTGATGAGGATGCGGGAAAAAATCGATTTTTCCCCCTCAAATCAAATCATTAAAAGTTAGTGGTTTGATAGAGGATAGGTAATTTTAAAAATTTATTAAACACGACAAAGATTCGCTGTTGCCGGAATTTATTTCTGGCAAGGCGAGGAAAGTTTCTTGCAAGGCTTTTCTTCGGAACTTTAGTCGTGTTTAGTTTTCGATAAGAAGAGTCGTGCAAAAAGCTTTCCATTCGGGAAGCTTTTTTTGTTCTTTGATTTTTTAAGAATCAGAAAGATATGTTTCTCCTTCCAGTTATCTTTTTTGAGAAAACCTGCCTACTGGCAGACAAGCCTAACTCTAAATTTTTTTTGAAAACGAGAGAGGTCAAGGTTTTTTCAGATGAGGTAACTGGGCGTGGCATTTGCCACATGTTTGAACTACGCCCGCGCTGAAAAGCATGGGCACAGAAAAAGGAGAGATTTAGATGAGACATCAAGAAATCAACATGATCGTGGCTACGGGTTCCGTTGACGGTATTTTGACGACGGCAGCACTGGTACGTTCCATCGACACTTCGGATATCGGCATTGAGTTCACTCAGGCCTTCCAGGTCGACAAGATGGATCTGTCCAAATGGCAGCCAGAGCGGAAAGTGGCCTTCGTTGACCTCGCCGTCAACAACAAAGAACCCGCCATGACCCATGATTTCGTACGTCGAATTCAGGAAGCCGGTCATCAGATCATTGCGGTGATTGATGAGCACGACGCCAAGGCTTGGCTGGAAGTGCTGGGCGAGTTGGAACCGACACTGGCCATCAAACCCCAGAGCCAGAAGGAAAGCGAATTCAAGTCGAGTGGAAGCATCCTCCTGGATGCGATCGAGCAAGATGAGCACGGTCGCGAACTCTGTGAAGCAGCGGATGCCGGTGATCGCATGGACTTCTCCACCCATTTTGGTGGGTTGGTGAATCAGGCGGTCAAGTCGGCAATTTGGGACAACAGCCGCAGGGTGTATCTCGCACGGCACTTCGCGAAGAGCCACGAACCCGATGAGAAGATCATCGGTTGGTGTGCCGAGTACGAGACCATTCTCAAGACTCACGAGGAAGTACTCAAGACGCGGGATGACCTCGGGAGTGGGATCGTACGGATCGACTGCACCGGTAAGACCGTGGACATGACCACGCTGATGGGCAGCGTTTACGATCTCCCTGGTGTGAAGGTCTGTATCGTTCGGGGTGAGATGTTCAACCCGGCGAAAAAGGCCAAGGAGGTCATGTCGGCATTCGGTACGCGGATAAAGGATTTCGATATACTTTCCGCCGTAAAGGGTGCAGGAGTTCCGGCCAGTGGTTTTGCTTCGAAAGCTAATGTCGCCCTTGAGGATGAAGGGCGGGCGGTCGAGGCACTCAAGACCATCCTGTAGGCTTTTCTTTCTGATTCTCAAACGGACATCCTATTCTTACTAGCAATTTGAGAGAGATGGGATAATGTTCTAGTTCTTTTTCACATTGGGTTTTTGGGCAGACGCTTAACAGCTCTGCCCATCTTTCCGAGATCATCAATTGTTGGTGGTTTCAGAGAGATTTGGTTCTTTGAAAAAGCTAAACAATAAAGTCGAGATAGTTTTCCTGATTGATGGCTTGCCAAGAAGCTTCATGGTAAGTGTCGAGCCAAATTTTTGGCGCTTTGGGGATTTTTTTGCCCCATTTAATTTCATAGCCAAAAAGTTTTCCTTCGCGCTCTTCAATCCAATCAATTTCTTTTTGGTCGTAAGTTCGCCAGAAATAGTTATTGGAATAGATTTTTTTATACTCCTGTTTTTTGATTCTCTCCATCACAATGTAGTTTTCCCAAAGCATTCCGATGTCATCACGCAGGTTTAGGGGGTTGAAATTATTGATAAGCGCATTGCGAACGCCATTGTCATAGAAATAGTAGCGACAGTTTTTTGTCACTTCTTTTCGAAGATTCCGACTAAATCCGCAAACTCGAAAGATAACGAAGGCTTGCTCCAAAAGATCAAGATATCGCTCCACGGTTTTTTTGGCTATTTCCAGTTTTAAGCTTAGCTCATTATAGGACACTTCATGCCCAATTTGGAATGCTAGGAGTTGCAAAAGCTCGATAATTTTTTTTGAATGGCGGATACCGTCTAATTCCAGCAGGTCTTTATATAGGTAGGAGCTGACAGTCTCTTTGAGATATCTTTCTTTGAGCCGATTTTCTTCCAAAGAAAAAATTTCCGGATAAGATCCATAGATCAGCCGAATGCCCAGATTTTGCTTGGCTTCGAAATTATTCTCATAAGCCGATAATTCTATTTGGGACACAGGAAAAAGCTTGAGAGTATATTTTCTTCCGGTTAAAGGTTCACCGACATTTTTTGCCAGGTCAAAGGAAGAAGATCCTGTGGCGATGACCATGATGCCATCAATGCTATCAACAATAAGCTTTAGATTCAGACCGACATTATCTATTTTTTGCGCTTCGTCAATTACCAATAATTTATTTTGTCCAACGAATTCTTTGATTGTTTTTATGGACTGACTTTCCAAGGGTACTCGCTGGTCAATATTTTCTCCATTGACAAAAAGGTATGGTTCTGGGTATTTTTCAAGGAATTTTTTTATGAGGGTGGTTTTTCCAGTTCGTCTTGGACCATAAATTACAACGACCTTTTGGGGTTGAAGATCACTTTTTATTTGCTCAAGTTGAATACGATCGATATACATATTAAGTATTATTTTGAGTAGTTAACTAATCATATTATATATTAATTTGGTTATTTTTGTCAAATAATATCAGAATTAGCGCGGATAGTGGTTTCGGAATGCTGAAAATAAATTTTTTTATATTAACAATTTAAAGGAACAATCAAGGGTTATTTTTCGATTGTTCTCTCCTCCTGGATTCACCATAATTGGCGATTTCAGAAGGGGATTAGTTCTTTAAATAAATTTTTTTCGTTTAGTCATTGCTTCATCAGAGGCAGCATTAATTGTTTTTTCTGATGAGGCAATGGAAGGTGGTATAAATTCACTTACGCTCAAGTTCGAAAGAACACGAGCACAACTAAAAGGAGAGTAACATGCTGAATTTGAAAGATTTTTTCCGTATTACCGCTGCCGCCCAGAAAGTCGTTGCCCAGCGTGGGCAGGATTTCTACGGATGGGTCAATTCTCCGGAAGCGCAAGCCGACGGCAAGATTACCTACAGCTCCGGCTGGGGCGACCAGATCACGACTCGCGAAGTCAGCGGACCCGAGGCGTTGGAGATTATGAAGCGGAAACTCGACGGAGCCTATGGGGAGAGATTCATCACTTCCCTTGGCACCATAGCCGCTTTAATCGCCAATGGATATATCGTTCGGTTCGTCCAGTTCCGCAAGGAGCAGGGCATTCCGTTCGACGCCGAAGGGTGGACAGTGATTGTGGTGGAGACAATGCCGATTTTTCATGTCTCACCCGATGACCTCCGTCTGGCCGATGTCGCCGATATCGTCGAGATGTTGGACGACAACCAGGCTCCGGACGTCTGCTGGAAGCAGACGAATAAGGTTGGCGAATTCGCTGCCTTGCTCGCCGGCTCTTGTCAGCCCGGACTCGACCTCGTCGCTATGGCGCAGGCAGACAGCAAGTAGCGCAAGCGGATTCGAAAAAATCAGTTTCAGTAAAAAGTAAGGGTTTTCGGCGGAGACGTAAGTTTCCGCCATTCTTCCGAATTCAGTATTCAACTAGATTTATCTAAATGGATAATGGGTTCAGCGGAATGCAAATTCCAATGTTCTTTGAAATACTAACAATTTTCTACGCTCAAGTTCAAAAGAACACGAGCACAAAGAAAGGCACGAGATGAAAGAAAAAAAGGCTTTTTGGCGGGTTTTTTTGATGAGTCTGAAAAAAAATGTCATCGGGCTTCCGGGAAAGATCTGGAGAAATCCGATTTGTCTCGGAGTTATGGCGATAACGGGAATGATCTGGGGCCACTTCAACTGGAATTTCTACTGGCTTTTTTTTGTGGTGCTTCCGGTTGAGATGTGGCTCTTCGAGAGAAAGTGAGGATGCCATGGAAAGTCCGCCTGAAAAACAGGAAGGTAAAAGGAGTCTGGAGGAATTAAAGGAGAGAGCCTCCTTAATCCTTAACCTTCCGAAGGAGACAAAGCTAAGGCAGGACTTCGTGGAGTTTGCTCGAAAGTACTCCCCAAGCTCAGCCTACAAGAAAGCTCTGGGGCTCTCGAATCAGTATTTTGTTATTGAGACGGCTCTTGAGCACGCAGAGGCCTGCCGATTTCTCGCGGTAATTAAGCGGGATTACGGCTCGGATGTTCTTGAGGAAGTAGTCGGTTGATTTTTTGTCTGATAACGTCCAGCTGTAAGGCACGGGCAAAATAGAGGAGATCTACAATGAGTAAGAAGAATTGGAAAGATGGCAAAGTCAAAAGTGGTAAAGGCGGAAACGGCGGACAAAACAGAGGATTGCATTCACTGAAAGGCCTCATGATCGAAGAAGAAAAGCCCCGCCGGATCCCGGTGGAAAACTTCACGATGATGCAGGTGCGTCAGCAGGTTTCTCAGTTCATTATGAGTAACCAGCAGGGCGTGCTGGTCGTGAAGGTCCCGACCGGTGGCGGGAAGAGCCTCGGACTGCCGTGGATAGTAAAAGAAGACATCATTCCGATGCTTCCCGAAACGCGTACCATTATGTTGGAACCTTTGAGAATGGTTACCAGTAGCCTACGACAGGCACTTACCGATCTGGTACTCGTGGAAAAAGTCGGAATGAAAGTCGGAAATGACAAAGGGCTTAACTATCACGGCGAACGTTTCACGGTCGCCACGGTTGGCTCTGCGTTCGGACTAATCCGTAAGGAAAGACCGAACATTACCATTTTCGACGAGTTTGACCTCGACCAGAATGGCGATGGAGCTATCATGCACAATCAGCTGTATCATATGCTGAAAAATGCAGAAGTTCAAGGCGAGAGACTGATTGTGATTTTGCCTTCCGCCACGCCTGATCTGGTTAACGCCGGTAAGTTTTACGGCGAGTTCAAGTTTGAAGTCGTCGAAGTAGAAGATCGGATGTTTGATCCCGATATCCTTGAAGTGGACCTTGGCAGTTCATCTGTCGATACCTTTAAGGATGTTTTGGGTGGATATACCAATACGATCATCCGGCTCTGCGTTCAAGGCATCGAGAAAGACGGCAAGACTTTTACGATTCCGGTTGGCAAGAATATTCTTTGTACAGTTCCTTCACCGATGTATTTCGAAGAACTGGAGAAGAAGATTCTGGCCGGCGTCGATCCGATGTTTGTCGAAGTGGTAAAAGTCTGGAGTCGGAGTACTGAGTCGGAAAAACGGAAGCTGTTCAACGGCGGAACTCGAGGAATGATTACGATTTTTATCGCGACGGATTTGATTCGGCGCGGTGGAACGCCTGAAATCTACGCAACGTTTCCGTCCGGCTGGCAGGTTCGCGATTTCTGTGATCCCTCGACTGGTATTGAGGGAACGCGGGAAGAGCGGGCATCTGAAGCCGACTACTCTCAGGACGAAGGCCGTTGCGCCCGGAAGGAAAAAGGCCTGGTGGTTCGCTCGCTTGACAGCAGGCGGCCACAGGTTGGTATGACCTTTCTGGAACGCAAACCGCTGGAGACTTTTCTGCTCAACCTCATCCACTACGAAGACATTCGGAATTTCAAATGGTGGGGCGAGGTTTCGGCAGAAAAGATCGATGCGGCTACCGGCGCTCTCAAGAGAGTTGGCGCGGCTGAAGAAGATGAAAGAGGGCGGTTGGTGCTGACCACACTCGGCAAGGCGATGAGAGGAATCCCGGGATCAATTCAAATGCGTTCTATGATTTTCGAAGCATTTGAACGTCAAATTTTGGATCATTTCCTTATCATCTCTTCCGGAATGTCGGTCGGCGGCCTTTTTGCCAACACCAAAGATAAGGACGACGTAAAACGGAGCCAGGCTCCGCTCATCTGTCACACCAGCGACTATCTTTCGGCGCTTCGGGCTTGGGGAGCAATTTCTGAGTCATTGATTGTGGCTGAGATCGATCGAGTTGTATCCGATGCTCACGCCAAAGTCAATATAGAGAAGAAGTCGGCCGAGAACAAGGCAGAGATGAGAAAAATTCAGATCCTCAAAGACCACGAGATCCCCCGAGACAAGAAACAGCGGATGCAAGTTCAGGTCGAAGAGGAACTGGGAGAGAAACTCGCCCTTATCGAACTCGGTCGTCAGGACGCGGTTGAAGACGCCGTGATGGGACTCGTTCGGAAGATCTCCGGCCGAGTTGCTTTCAGCTATGGTCTCTACAAGAAGGCCGTGGAAGAGTTCGCTCAAAACGTGATCCGTTCGGTGGCCTTCCTGCGAGGGAAGAAGTTCTCTATGAATGGCCACGGTGAGCAGACAATCCATCTCGACCTGATGCGAATTCTGAAGATAGGACCGACTGCTGGCAATATCGAGGAAGCCATTTCTGATTCAGTTCACAAGGTAGTTCTCAAGGGCTATACGGATCAGATTTGGGTCAATATCCCTCACAGGGGAGATCTCGGTTATTTTTATGAGAAGGCTGGCAATGGAAGCTTCGGTAGCGTTGGCGTTTTCCCCGGTTCCGCGTGTTTTGGGAACTACCACGATTACCTTGTAGGGCTCGCGGTGGATCTCAAAGGCAAAAAGTTCCTGAAGAATGTTGTAATGATAGACAAGGAACAGCTTGCATCGTGGTTACCGGAAGTGGATCCTCATCTGGCAAAGACCGAAACCGGACTTAATCCCCGCTTTGACGTTGAGAAAGACTGTGTGGTATCTGATACCCGCATTGTTTTCAACGGAAAGGTGCTAAGGAAAGATGAAGGTATCGAGTCTCCGAGCCACGCGCAGGCAGAGCGCGTGTTTATGGACGCGTTCGCGTCCGGCCGTATTGATGACATTAAGAAGTTCGTCCTCGAGAAGAACGCGGCCGTTCGCGCGGAAGCGGAGACACTCAACATCCGTTCCGGAGGAGCTTTCCTGCGGATTGAAACATCGGAGGAGCGTAAGCTCTATGAGGCGGAGATTTTGGGGAAGGGAATTATCTCAGTTGGGACCTTGATGCAGGCGATCAAGGAAAAGCGCATCAGCGTTCCCTCCCTGCTTCTCACGCCAGTTTCGGAAGAGGAAAAGGTAAGGGTTGAGACCGACAATCCTTCTCAGGTTGAGCTGGAAGGCGAGATTTTGGTTATCGAGTACAGCAAGGAAACGTACGGCAGTACTTTTCACGTTCGTACTCAGGTGACCGAGGAATTCGCTCGCAAAGCACGGGTTGAGGCAGTCGTTCTCCCCAGTAACCGCCATGTTGAGCTGCGCTGTAGTTCTCACTCATCCATGAATTTTCCTGAGTTGGTTGAGAATTTGGAAAAGGCAAGGATCGAGAGAGAGTGGAAAACGGCGCGGAGCCAGAATGAGTGCGGTTATACGGAAAATGCCGATAAGGCTCTTGGCTGGTTGGCGGATGCCTGCGCTTCGGTAGTTGTGACTCGTTCCGATAATGGCAATGGCGAGGAAATCGTTGCCTGGAAAGCGGTAGTTGGGTATTACGAATATCATCAGTGGAAGCTGGCTTTGGTGGAAACGCTGGAGAAAGCTGAAGCTGAGACTACCAAGTCTATTCGTACGATTTTCGCCGCTAAGCTTGATGCTACACTGGTGCTTCCCCAAGAAGCTCCTTTTCAGGAAGTGCGGGGCTATTACTGGCGGTTGACCGAAATCGGCGAGGCACTGAAGGCACGCTTTGAAACTCTGGTTAAGGCACCTGGAGATCTGACCAGTGAAAACATCATGGAGAAGGTTGAAGAGGTAAAGGCTCAGGTTAATGGTATCAAGATTGAGATTGGTGGCCGGTATGTTGAGTTTCAGCAGTTCGTCGCAAATAAAGAGGCAGAAATCAAGGCCAAAGTAGATGCGATGAACACGGGCGACCGGCAGATAGTTGATTCTGAGATTTCTCAAGCTCGTCAGGCGTTGGAAGAGGCCAAAATCTCTCTCAAGAATTCGGCTTTTGAAGATGTCGAAGTGGCTTGCGGAATGGCGGTTGAAGCTGTTGCCAGCGCCGAGGCTAAAGTAGAAGAAATCCACCGGGAAGCCGAACGCAAAGCGGCTGAACTCCAGGCTAGAGTTGAAAGCGGAGAAATCCTCATCAACTTCGAAGCCTACAAACGGCGGATGGGCGCTTCAGGAAACGGCGACGCTTGGGTGATAACCTCTGACGGAAGTTTGCGTGTATCGAACGAATTTCAGCAAAGGAAGCACTACCCCGAGGGTAGCCTGCGCTGGGATGTTGTTGAACCCAATGAACTTGCTCTGACCTGGTCGTGCGGAAGTATGTTTGATATTTCAGGCTCGAGTGAGTTCAAGGTTGCTAAGTTGCCGGTCAACGGAATTACTCCGGCTCAGCTCGAAGCGGTTCGGAAAATAGAGGTCGAGGATATCGGTTGCCCCGAAAATTCCTTTGGCCTTGATCCGGGCGCTAGCGAACGCAGAGAAAAGTTCATCGGAGAGCTGGTCAAAGCTTTCCCAATCTGCCCCGCCTGCAAGGAAGCATTGTCTTTTGATGAAGCCTCCTATCGCGCGGTTATCGGTGAGTATGGCATTCAGATTTGCTCAGGCGATGACAGAATTTCTCGTCTGATTAACTGGAGCCGTGGGTTCGAAGCTTCGACCGAAGGTCGCGAAGCACAGGTCGTCGTTTCCAGGGCTATCTCGACTGGTATGATTGAAGCTCTGGTTTACGAGAAATGGGGTGGATGGAACCTAAATCTGCGTTTCCGCCAATTCCGCGAAGGCGAAGATTCGGTTGCTATCAACCTTGATCCGGAAGTCATTGGCAATGGTTCCTTCACATTCGTTGGAAAGCGTGACTTTAGGTGTTCCTGTGGTGGCTTTGCTCAAGTCAGCAAGAGCGATGCCAACGCCTATAAGAACGGCGCCGAAATCAGCATGACCTGCGGAAAATGCAGAGCCACTGGTAAAGCTAAGAAAGAAGCCGAAGTTGGAGAAGGAAGCTCCGCTAGCAACGGTCTTGACCTGTCAGGCTTCTTAAAGGCTTGGTCCCGTAAGTAGACAAATGTTAAACAACCAGTGCTAAATCAAGGAAAGAAGCACTGACACAAAAAATATCTTTCCTACGGTAAATACCAGCCTGCCGTTCCTAACAGGATAAAGGCTGATAGCTCTTTATATAGGGTTTGGGTTTATCGGGAGTTTCTCAGCGAAGAAACTCCCGCCCTTAATCAAGATTATTAGTTCGCTAGTAATCTCGACAAAGGGAAATAGTTCATTGAAATTTATATTGTTTTTCTCAGTTGCTTCATTTAAGGAGAAGCCAATGAAAGATGTACACGAGAAGAAATATCAGATTGAGGGAGGGTTTCCCGTGGAAATTAATTTTTATGAGGAGAACCTAACGTTAGAAATTCACTCGGAAACAAGCCGTGTTTCCGGTGGCGACTGGGGTTCCGGTTATCGCTATAGTTACGACTGGAAACTGGAAATCCCGGTTTATGAAAATGACTGGGAAACCGCGGAGAGGAAAGCTGTCCGGCGCTATGAACAACACGTCGCGCTGGATGCGCGATATTGGAGAATTGTGTCGGATCTGGAGAAATTGGAGGAGTCGGACGGATGGTATAGTCTGATTTCAAGTTCCTCCAACAATTTCGACGAAAAAATCCGGCGGCTTAAGGTGGCTGGATTTGCTCCTCAAGATCAACTCTTCGCGGAAGAAAAGTTTTTGAACTGTCTGCGAGAAAAAGATTGGGAGGAAGCCAGTTTTCTGGTCGAGTCTTTCGATTTTTCTCTGCCGGAAGATTGGCAGGATGATTGGTTTGATGACTTGGTAATCGAGTTTCTCCACCAGGGCTGTCAGGCTGGGTCGGAGGAATGTATTGAGAAGCTTCTAAGGCTGGATGCGGCAAAAGCGCGGAAGCTGATTCCGGCTATCGCCTTGCAATTATCGAAAGGCGAACGTTCCCAGCGACCGTTCATTAGTTTTCTGGAAGAGAAGGAGTTTTTTGGTAAGACCGAGCATGTCGCTTGGTCTATGATTGAATTGCAGAAGATGATCGGTAGTTGGGCCGGGAAGATGTGGGATATTGCTGAACATACCGTGCTGGCCCAAAAACAGCTCGATAAGTATTATTGGGTGGAAAAGCGGCGAAGTTACGAAAAGGACGCCATAATCCTTTGGCAACAAATGGGCGAATGGTGTCTCAGGGAAAACATTGGTTGGAAAGATGTCCAAGCGACCGTCAGAGATTATATAGACAGTCGTCCGGTTCTTCCTCCATCCTTGGATTCTTTGCGAAAGGCTTTTCGGCTTCCGGATGAATACATTGACGGAAAAATCGTGGAATTTCTGGCGATTAATTTCGCCCCATACTGTAACAACCAGGAGATCCTTTTTCAGACGCATGGGCAATATATGCCTGCGGCTCTGAAAAAAGCGATCGAAGAGGCGAAAAAGATGCCGGATAATTTTAATGGCATCAGAAGCTGTTTGGAAAAATTTCTCGACGAAAAAGTTGCTGTTCCCTCTGAGTTGAAAAAAGAAGCGGCGGAAATTCTGATTCGAGCTATCTTGGCTCATAGCCATTGGGAAGTCGAGAAGGCTTTTCGGTTACGGGAGAGATTTGGACTGGAAACCCCAGAACTAGATCGTCTGGAAGAAGTTTTTCAGGCGGCCGAAGAGCTTGCAAAGGAAGAAGCTCTGCGGAAAGAAAAGTCCGTCACAGTGCGAGGAATTCTCCAAAACCGTGAAGCCAGCAATGGTTTCAAGGAGTTTCTAAATATTCTCGCCCGTTTTGGCCCTTCTCCCGCTGTCAGGATTAGTGCCAGTCAGCTTGAGGAGTGGCTGGAATATGAAATCCAGCGGTCGTTTCCTCATCAGCCAATCGTGGTCGATGTCTTTAAAATTATGGCATTGGCTACGAATACTCAGGATGTGGCTGTGGGATTGCAAACAGCGGAAAGAATCTCTGCTTGGCTCCAGATCGAAAATCAAGCTGCCAAAAACTACAATGTAGTGGCCATGGCTAGAGGTTTGATCGAAGCCGTCGAAGAAGTGGGTTCTACCAGAAGAACTGAAATGATCGAATATTTTGAATAGGAGGCTTTGGCATGTTAACACCTCAGCAAATCATGCAGTTGATGGAAAAAGTGCGGGCGGAGTTTATTTGCCTGCGTTGTGGAAGTTGTTGCTTTAATTTCTCTTTTTGTTTTCCTTCGGGAGAGGAAAAGCGTGGCGGAGAATATTGTCGCCATCTTAAGCAACGAAGGCTTGAAGGAGAGGAATGGCAGCCGGCATCTTGTCTGATTCACGAGAACCAGGATGAATATCCCTGGGAATGCCGTGACTTTTTTGCCGGACAAAGAGTTTGCCCGATAGGAGCGGGCATCTGGTTACATGAGTTGAAAAAGCATCCCGGAAGCCGATTGCCGGCTGAAATCGAAAAACACATCCATCGCTTCCAGCAAACGTATGGAAGGAGGTGCCCGTGAATAGCGTGGAAATTCTTTCTCGAGCTCTCCGCGCACTTGAGGAAGGGCGTCGGGTTTTTATTCTGGTTATGTATTGTTATGATGGCCAGGACATATGTGACGCCCTTAGTCGACAGTCGTCAGAAGTCTTCATTGTCGACCGGGACGATGAACAGGAATTTTCGGTGAGGATCATCAAAAAAAAGGAGGATTGATCCTCGCCACTCCGCCAGCTGGCAGACCTCTCCCTGCCTACCGGACAGGCAGGCTTCACAAGGAGAGGGAGCAAGGTGTTCTTTTTTGGGTTTTCAAAGGCTTTCGGTTTGTTGTAGGACCGGAAGCCTTTTTTGTTTGGAAGAAGAATTGGAACCACAAAAAAAACTTTTTGGATAGTATTTTTGCTTTTTCTTGAAGGCTGGTATAATTATGGAACTAGATTTTTTGTCTACTGACAGTCAGTCTGTTTGCGCGGGAAAGACAATTATAAAAACCTCATGAAAACCCTCAAAAGCCTTCTGGAAAAAAAAGCGAAAAGGATTTCTCCGGTTTTGGACGACAAAACGATTTTTTTTATGTTTAAAAAAGTTTTGGAAGAAGAATTCGGCCGGGTCGGCGCCGCCAAATTCACGCCGGATTTTTTCAAAAACAAAACTATCTTTGTCAAAAGCGAAAGTTCTCTTTGGGCATCGGAACTTTTTCTTAACAAAAACAAAATCATAAAAGGCATCAACAAAGAACTGGGGGAAGAGACGGTGAAATATATAAAACTTAAATAATCAGAACAACTCTTTTTTAGCAAATTCGTTAAAACAATCCTGAAAGAATTTTTTGACTTTTTGTGATAAATTGTTTTGTGGAGAAAGTAAAAGCGGTTGGAGCAAGTCGAGATTATCAGCTAGTTCGTTAATCTTAGCGAAGAGGAGCGCAGTTTCAATAGCTACGCCGAATTTTTTCTCAACCAGTTCTATTAATTGGTGCAGATTATAGTTTGGTTTATCACTAAGATAGCAATAAAGATCGAATACATCTTTAACTTCATTACGCTGGTAGGTCGATAATGTTTTGTTAACCATAATATCAGACAAAGAATCAACTTTAAAAGAAAACTCGTTAATTTTTAATCTTTCTTCTATGGCAGGGAAAGGAAAAAAAACAAGTTCTAGCTTGATGCTTTCTTGCTTTCCTTCGATCAAATAGAGTCTCCGATTATATTGCTTTGTAAGAGTGATTTTTTCAAGACTCAACCTTTTTTTTAATTTATTGATGAAATCCAAATACTCATCGTCGGTAAAAAGATCATCAGAGAAAAAATCAAGGTCGACAGAATCTCTGTGATGGAGATAAAAATAGGAAAGCAAAGTTCCTCCGGTCCAATAAAAATTAAGGCCAAATTTATTTTGGCCGAAAAAAGAGAGAACGTCTTTTTGAAGTTGAGATAATTTAATATCAGGCATACTGGTTAAGAAAATTCTGCAATAATTCATGAAGAGAAGAATCAATTGAAAGCTGGGGGAGATATTTTTTTAGATCGGATTTTTTAATTTCAGAAATATCTCCAAACTGAAGTTTCCTGTTTAAATACCAAATTTTAACTCTTGGATTTTCAAAATCCATTTTGCCTAAATCATAATCCCAAAAAATAGCCTTATTTTTAGCAGTCTGTTTCATATAGTTGACTTTCTTATTAACACAATTCTAGCATATTTTATGCTAAAAAGCAATGCAAAAATTACGCTATCAACCAAACAAAAATGATCACCATGGCTAAGGCTAATCGGTACCAGAAAAAAACTTTGTAGCTGGTTTTTTCAACGAATTTCAGAAGTCCGGCAATGGCGGCGTAGCCGGAGATGGCCGCGGTTACGATGCCAACAACTTCGACGTGCGTTACTCCGGCGCGAACAAAGTCGGGGAATTTCACAACAGTTGCGCCGAAAATGATCGGCGCGCTCATGAGAAAAGAAAATCGGGCGGCGCTCACCCGATCAAGGCCAAGAAAAAGTCCGGCGGTGATGGTTGCGCCGGAACGGGAAACGCCAGGGACGATGGCGGCGGCTTGAGAAAGTCCAATGAGAAGGGCATCTTTTTTAGTGATATTTTCTATGTTTTTTTTATGCTTGGCGTAACGGTCGGCGAGATACAAAAGCAGACCGACAAAACTCAAAGTAAAAGCGATGAGAAGAGGATTTCGAAAAATTGTTTCGGCGTAGCCGTCAAGAAAAAATCCAGCCGCGGCGCCGGGGATGGTGGCGATGATGAGTAACAAAAGAGTGTTTTTCTTGAAACTTGAATCTTGAAGCTCGGAACTATTGTTAAGTTTCACGTTGTGAGTTGCGAGTTTCAAAATTGTTATCCAATCTTTCCAGAAATACAAAACAATGGCAAGGAATGTCCCCAAATGAAGAGCTACGTCAAAAGCCAGTCCCGGGTCGGAAAAACCCAAAAGCCAAGGCGTGAGCACCAGATGGCCCGAAGAAGAAATCGGCAAAAACTCGCCGAGTCCCTGAACAAGACCTAAGATGATAGCGTGGTATAAGTTCATAAACTAAGGAATGTTTGTCTTTACTTCAATTTCTGTTGAAGCCGTTTTTTCGCTGTTGTCTTTGATTTCCGCTTTGATTTTTAGTGTCGAAGTTTTCTTGTCAGCGGGGACTGAGTAGGTGTGTGAAAAGGATTCATCATTTTCGGCAACTTTTTCGCCATTAACCGTGAGGGTCACTTTGTCCACTCCAAAGTCGGAAGAAGCTCTCACTTTTATCGTAAAAGACGCGTCGACAATCGTTCCTCCGTTTCCGGGCGATTCAATTTTGACTTCCGGTCGAAGGTCTTCAAAATCTTTGGCTTTGCACTCTTCGGTCGGGGCGGCAGAATCGGAATATCCTTTGGCGTCTTTGGACCACTCTTTGATAGCTTTCTCCCAGTTTTTGTATTGCGGATCGGCTTCAGGTTTCTCCGGTGCGTCGCCGCGAGGGTCATCTCTTTTGACATAGTGTAGGACACTGTGCGTGTAGAACTTCTTTTTAGTTTCATATTTTTCCGGACATTCGTCGCTGGCGAGACAATATTCATCGTCTTCATCGGGAATTTTACACACTTTGATTTCTTCGTTAGGTTTCATTTTTCCGTCCAGGATGTCTTTCCCGGTTTCTTCTTTTTCATATTTAGGAAACTGTTCAACTGTATAATTTTTAAGCGCTCCGTCCATGAATTTTCTCCAAATCGGGGCGGCCACATATGAACCATCAGCGCCTTCCGCCATGATGGTGTTATCATTGTTTCCGGCCCAAACACCAACTGCGAGGGACGGTGTGTAGCCCATTGTCCAACCATCTCGCCATTCATTGGTAGTTCCAGTTTTGGCAGCTACCGGACGAGAATCAAAGCGGAGAGGATTGTTGTCTCCAAAAACCGGCGCCCTATATTCATTAGTTGACATAACGTGGTCAAGCATGGCTACATATTTTTCTTCAATCACCCGGTCGCCGCCACTGGATTTGTATTCTTCCAAAACGTCGCCTTTATTATCCAGGATTTTCAAAATAGCGGTTTTGTTTTTGTAAACTCCTCCATTGGCCAAGGTGGAATAGGCGTGGACGTGTTCCAAAAGCTTCACTTCACCGCCGCCAAGAACCAAAGACAGTCCCAGTCGGTCGGGATCGTTGAGAGTGGTGATTCCCAGTTTTTTAGCGAGAGACACCGAATCTTTCACGCCAGCCAGATACAATGTTTCAACAGCCGTGACGTTGAGAGACATGGCAAGTGATTCTTTCATGAGAACCGGTCCGCGGTTTTTTCCGTCATAATTTTTCGGATTGTAGGTTTTTCCATCGTCAGTGGAAAAATTTATGTCCACGTCCCAAAGCAAAGTTTCCGGCGTATATCCTTTTTCAAAAGCTTTGAGATAAACATAGGGCTTAAAGGATGAGCCGGGCTGTCTGTCTCGGATGGCGACGTTGACTTGTCCATCGATGGATTTGTCAAAATAATCCTTGGAACCGACCATTGCAAGAACTTGTCCGGTTTTCGGATCAAGAGCAACCAGCGCTGCGTTTTCAGCGTCATATTTCTTGTTTTTTTCTATGCCTTCTTTCACTGCTTGTTCTGCCAATTGTTGTTTGTCCCAATCAAGCGTGGTGTAAACTTTCAGCCCTCCTTGTTCCACCGCTTCGTCGCCATATTTCTTTTCCAAATATTCCTTGATGTACATCACAAAATGGGGAGCGTTAATGTTTTCTCGGTGTGGATTGATGCGGGCCAAAACGTCTACGGCTTTGGCTTCATTCATTTGCTCCTCGGTGATGTATCCCAAATTTTTCATTTGAGTGAGCGCGTATTCCTGGCGGGTTTTCAAAACTTCCGGATATGATCCGTAGGGAGAGTAGCGCGACGGCGCTTGGGGAAGGGAAGCGAGCAGAGCGGCTTCCGAAAGATCCAGTTCTCGCGCGTGCTTTCCAAAAAAAGTTTGGGAGGCCGCTTCGATGCCATAAGCATTTGATCCATAGGGGATTTCATTGAGATACATTTCCAGAATCTCGTCTTTCTCTGAAGTTTGTTCCAATTCAACGGCCAAAATCACTTCTTTGATTTTTCGAGTGATAGTTTTTTCGGAAGTCAGCATGGAGTGTTTGATGAGTTGTTGGGTGATGGTGGAACCTCCCTGGGCTTTCCCCATGTTAATGATGTCTTTGAAAACTGCTCGCATGATGGAGCTGAATTTCACTCCATGGTGAGAATAGAATTCCTGGTCTTCAAGCGCGATGGTGGCATAGCGGACATTTTGGGGCATTTCCGAAAAAGGAATTTGGGTGCGCTTTTCTTCGCCGTGAACTTCGTAGAGCAGGTGCTCACCGGTTCGATCATAAATCTTGGTCGATTCCACCACGACTCGGTTGCCGAGTTTTCCGGCACTGGGCAAATCTTTGGCAAACCAGGCAAAAACGCCAATGACAAAAAGAAGGCCAACGCCAGCGGCAATGCCGGCATATTTGCCCAGTTTTTTCCAGTTAATCTTGATTTTCCGCGGCGGCTTTTTCGGGTGCTCCGAGGCAAAATTTTTAGGAGAAAATATGTACATAAAAAACGAGGGTTAACAATTAACGTGGGCTTAATTATATTATAAATTTGAAATATAATCAATCGCCAAAGCTGTCATCATTATACCTTTTTTCAGAAAATTTCTCAAAACAAGAAACAAGCAAGAAACATTAAAAAAAACAAAAAACCTTCCCCGGGGGAAGGTTTTTAGGTAATGAAGTAAGGACCATTTTATCTAAGTTAAGATAATCTCAGATTCTCTACTTTTGATTCCATAGTTTTAATTATCTCACGAGCCACGTTTATATCCTTGTAAGCGCTTTCAAATCCTCTGAATTGAGCTAGAGAGTTAACTTCTATGATATAGTATTTTTTATTATACTCAAGAATATCGACTCCTACATAATCAAAAGCCATTTTTTTTGCTACTTTTTCGCCTAGTTTTTTTAGTTTTTCCGCTTCTTTTCCTTCTAGCCTGCAAGCAGTTCCCCCCAAAGATACGTTTGTTCGCCATTCATTTTCTCTTGACTCTCTTCGCATTGCTCCAATAGCTTTATTATTAGCTACTAAAACCCGGTAATCACACTTAATAGAAAAAAATTTTTGATAAATGAATGATTTTCCTGATGAATTAGCTTCTTCCAAAAAGCTTTCTAATTCATAATTGTTTTCTGCTTTAAACACTCCTGACCCCAAGCTTCCTTGAGCAGTTTTTACTACTATAGGATAGTTAATAGTTTTTTGCAAAAAAGAAAAATATTCTGTTGGTATGCCAGGAAGATTGTTATTGAAAAAGAAAAACTGTTGCGTTAGTTTGTCCGTGCACTGGTATTGAGTGAAATATTTGTCATTTAGTATGGCAATTTTATTCTTCTTAGCATGTTCAATGATAAGGCGGAGAATAGGCGTCATGCGCTTAATCAATTTTTTGCCTTCTCTTTTTATGTTAAAATTGGGACTTCTTGGAATAATAGCGTCAAATTCTAGGAAGGATCTCTTTTTGTCTCCTATATAAACACCTTTTTCACTCATATCGACAATAACGTCTGACCAAGAAGTAATATACATAGCGTGTCCCATTTTTTTACCTTCCTCCAATATTCGCTTTGGTGCGTAATCTGTTTTTTCAACACATATGATACAAATTTTCATATAATTTTTTAAAAATAGTTATTAGTCGAACAACATGTTAATAATATCTTTTCCGATGTCTCTTGGTTTTCCTTCGGTTGGATCCAGATGAAACAAAAAATCTGGAGCTCCATTTATTTCTAAAACGTATCCGGGAGAACTTGTAGCAGTAATGGGTAGAGAAATATCTTTTGCTATCAAATCCAAGCCTATTATAGCAAGATCCAAATAGTTAGTCATTTTATTTAGTAGGTCAGAATTTTCCTGGCATATTTCATCTGTTCTATCTATCCAATCTCCTCCTTCTGCTCCGCTAAATCCCAATATGAACTCAGTATCTATCAAGGGAATGCTTTCTATAGTTAGGTTTTGAAAAAGTAAAATATCTTTAGTTTTTTTAGTAATTTCATAGACAGCTTTTGTTGACAGATTATAATCAGCTATAAGTTTTTTTACGGTACTTATTCCATCACCGCGAAGTATTATTCCTCTAGTTTCTAGAATTCCCGATATTTTGTGATTAACCATAGTGATTCTATAATATTTGCCTTCCACATGTTTTTCCAAAAGGACTTGTTCATCATACTGGCAACTTTTTTCAAAAAAACTCTTGACCTTTTCAAATGAATCTACGTTCAAAAACACACCCTTTCCCCCTTCAAAGCAACGGGGCTTAATGACTAGAGGGAAGCCTATTTCTTTAGCTATTCTTTGGGCTTCTTCTACTGTTTTTGCCGGGTAACCCTCTGGATAAGGAACGCCTATCTCGCTTAATGCTTTTTTAGTCAGGTATTTATCTTTCACTATCCATAAAGAAACTGGATTAGAAATTGATAATCGGGGACCTCTGAGCCAGACTCTTTTATTGTCCTTTTCTAAGATAAAAACGCGATCATCTTCCAAGAATTTATTTACGGTTATATTCTTTTTAAAAGCAGCTTTTAGTATGGACTGGGTGCCTGACTTAAAACCCATTATTTCTTTTTCTTCAAGTACTCGCATATTTTTGAAAATTACTTATTAACATCAATTAGAAATTTGCTTAGATTACGTCTTCCAATAATCATTGGATGTTTTAACTCCTTTCTGGCTACAATATTTACTTTGGAAATTATTTCCAGATTATCCAATATGAATTTTAGTTTTATCACTGGGCGTAGAGACGATCCGCTGGCAGAAAAAATTACTGCTATATCCTCAAGATCGGGTATTTTATCTTTGAACCTTTCTAGAAAATCTTTTTTTATGAAGCTTTCGTTTTCAGGATTAAGATCATAATGATTTGTCGGTATCTGAATAAAAGCTTCTAGCGTTTTCTCATAGCCTAATTGCTTGGCTAAATCGGAATCAATCGAACTAGAATATGCTCCTGTATCAATTTTCGCCTCCACTTCGATTTCTTTTCCGTCTTTGCCGATGAGTTTCACTTTTTCCACCGTGCCGATGACTTTTTTCCCGGAAATTTCTTCCAGTTCTTCTTCAATTTCCCCTCCGAAAAGATCCATGGCCACCCGAATGCCGCGCTCCATGGTTTTGATTTTGAGTCCGGAGACACGTTTTAGCCTCTCCTTGAGACCGGCCAGATTGGCGATTTGAATGGAAAGTCCGGGTCTCGCATTGAGCTCCAAAATAACCGGGCCCTTTTCATTGTCAATGGCAATGTCCGCTCCCAAAAAACCCAGTCCCGACACTTCCTGCGCGCGAACGGCCAGGCGCAAGATGTCTTTCCAATAGGGGATTTTGATCCCGGAAAGAAAAAGCCGTGTTTCCGGAACGTATTCTACCATTTTGTATTTTCCCTGAACGGAAGAAGTGGTGGTTCCAGTGGCAAGATCAATGCCTGCTCCAATGGCTCCTTGTTGAAGATTGGCCTTTCCGTGAGATTCCTTGGTCGGAAGACGAAGCATGGCCATCACGGGGACTTTATTGAAAACGATAACCCGAATGTCCGGAATTCCTTTGTAGGCATAGGGCTTGAATAACTTTAAGAGTTTCAAACGTTCTTCAAAAAAGGCAATGTCCGGAGTGTTGGAAAGAGAAAAAGAACCATCGAGAATATTTCGGACATGGCTCCTGAGGTCATCGATTGTGACAACGGATCGATCTGCTTTTACCCAGGCGTCGGCATGCCCTTTTTTTCGGCCATAAACAACGACGATGCCTTCACCGCCAAAACCGCGGTTGGGTTTCAAAACAAAGCTGTCCGGAAGTTGTGTCCAATCAAATCTTTCCAAGTCTTCCAAAGACTTGATCTTGGCAATGAGACCGGGAACGGCTATGTTATTTTTCTTGAGCATTTTTTTGCTAAGCAGCTTGTCGTCAGCTAGCCGCTTGGCTTTTGCGCGGTTGTTTGTCCGAATATATTCAAGATTCCGGGAGTTCATGCCCAGAATTTTTCGGCTTTTTCGGATGTAAGTTAAAAGTCCAATCATAATTCATGAAACACACAACATGTAACACGAAACAATATAAAAAACATTGATGTTCTTAAAATGTTTCGTGTTGTATGTTTTGTGCTGCGTGATTACAAATTTTTTATCACCTGCCTAAATCGAAAATACTCGCTGATTCGAAGTCCGGTCCATTTGCCTAGGAATATGTTGATCGGAACTGTGATGAGCACCGCCCAGGGGTACTGAGCCAGAAAAGTGATGAGCCAAGTTGAACTGGCGATGTAGAAACCAAAAACGGAAATGAGCAGTGTTTCCAATGCCAGGATAACCGCCGCTCGATTTCCTTTTTCGATTTGGACAGTAACGAATTTTTCCACGATGGTGATCATAATGAGGATTGGAAAAATAGAAACCGAAGCCAGTCCGGTTCGGTGCATGTTGCCGCCAAAGACTAAAAGAGCAAGAATAAAAAGAGAAACGAAAGTAAGCATGATGGCGACGCGAGGAAGATAGAGAAGACGAAACGGGCGAAGGGCGAAGCGTATGATCATGCCGACAACAATGACCGCAACAAAAATCGCTACTCCATATTTGATTCCATTAGTAGCGAGAAAAGCGAAAGTGACGATGAGCGGCGTGTAGATTCCAAAAGCTTTGATTCCAAAGACTTGGCGGAGAAACGCGATGAATGTGGCGATGATTGGCAGCATCAAAATCAAAATAACCGTTTCAAACGGCACGCCTTCGGAAAGAAAAAATTCGATTATGGGACTAAGTTGAAGAGTATTCATAAATGGAAAAATTATGTTAAGCTATTTAACTTCCGACTATTTATATGGCAAAGCGCAATGGCGATTGCATCGGCCGTGTCATCTGGTTTTGGAACACAGTCAAGACACAAAATGCTTTTTGTCATGATCTGTACTTGTTTTTTATCTGCCCGTCCATACCCAGTGATCGCTTGCTTGACTTGGAGGGGAGTATAACTGGCTATTCTAACACCATTTTGTCTTAGTGTCAAGAGAACCATGCCGCGCGATTGAGCCACTTTTATGACGGTTTTTTGGTTTTTGAAGAAAAACAGATCTTCAATGGCGGCTTCCTCGGGTTTATACTTATCAATGATTTTTTTGAGATCCATGTGAATTTCAAAAAGGCGGTCGTCTTCCGGGTTTTCTTTGGCGGTACTAATATGCCCATAAGCTACGGGAACGATTTTTCCATCTCTTTCCTCCAAAATCGCCCAACCAGTGGTTGCCGTGCCCGGATCAATGCCCAGGACACGAAGCACGCAACACGAAGCACGCAACATATTATTTTTCATTTGGAATTGATTTCCAAAGCATTGCCCCAATTTCATCAGCCAAAGCTAGTCCTATTTTATAATCTTCTTTATTTAAAAATCCTTCCACTAAAGAAAAATGAAGCAAATATTTGGATTCTTTTAAGGATCCGTAAGAAATTTTTAAAAAATTATTTTTTGATTTTTCACCTATTCGCGCATATCCTTCTATATAATTCAATATTACTGACAACGCAGATCTTCGTAGTTGTGATGTTACTCCGAAAAGTTCTTCTCGAGGAAAAGATCTTGTGACTTTATACATCAAATGGGCATAATTATCCATCAAGCACTTTAACTTTTTATGGTATTCATTGTTGTTTTGTTCCATGTTTTGTGTTGTGTGTTTCGTGACTATAGATTGTCATATATCTCCTCCACATCATCTTGGTCGTCGAGAAGTTCCAGAAGTCTTTCATAATCAATCCGGGTGTTTTCGTCGATTTCCACTGTGGTTTTTGGAAGATAGACAAGTCCTGCGTCAAGAATTTTTACTCCTTTTTTTCTCAAATTTTCTTGAATGGTTTGGAGTTCTTTGGCTTCGGTGAAAACATGGAGGGTATGCTCTTCAATCCGAGTATCTTTTGCTCCGGCGTCAATGGCTTCCATTTCTAATTCATCGAGATCTTTTCCTTCGGCGTCGACATAAATTGCTCCAACTTGTTCAAAATTCCACATAGAACTGCCCATTTCACCCATTTTTCCTCCATTTTTAGTGAGAATGGTTTTGACTTCCGAAACTGTACGGTTGCGGTTGTCAGTTGTAGCTTTTATGAGCATGAGGATGTTTCCGGGTCCCACGGCTTCATAGAGGACTTCCGCATAAATGTCGCCTTTCAAATCTCCCGTCCCGCGTTTAACCGCCCGATCGATATTGTCTTTAGGCATGTTGAATTCTCGAGCTTTGTCAATCGCCATTCGGAGCTTGAAGTTGGTATCGGGGTTTCCGCCGCCTTCTCTGGCTGCGATGACAATAGGCTTAGCGAGTTTGGTGAAAATTTTTGCCCGTTTAGCGTCGTTCACCCCTTTTCGCTGTTTAATTCCGGCCCAATGCGAGTGTCCTGACATAATTCATGAAGCATGAAACATGGAACATGAAACATGAAACAATATAATTTGTTTCGTGCTCTGTGCTTCGTGTTGCGTGAAATAATTACACTTTAACTCTAGCATTATAACAGCATAAATACAAGGAAAAACATGTAAGATGAATATCAAAATATTTTATTTAGCAGTCTGTTAAGGAGTGAATTGGTATTGTCTAGGAAGATTGAAAACCAGTGTTTGTATTCTTTTCTGACGGTTTCTTTTCCAAGAACGCGAGGTGTTTGGTTTTCTAATAGAGCTACCGGTGTTTTGATATTTTTTGAAAGGGAAATCAGCTGAACGCGGTTCTCTTTTTTTGTTTGAATGAGCGGGTTTCCGGAGTAGTTTATTCCGGAGATAATAATTTCTTCTGTCTTGGCAGGAGTCTTCTCCTGATCCGGTGTTTCGTTGGAGAGAGGGATGCTATTTTTTGATTCCGTGTCGTTTTGTGGCTCTGTCCAAGTCCATTGATTATCCACTTTTTCATAAAGCGCATCTTCTTCAATTTTTCCGGTTTTTCGATCGTATTTCACTTGGTCGGCCGCTTTCCCGTTGGGGTAGCGCAGTTCGATTTTGGTTTTGGTGTTGCCGAGAGAAAAAGCGGAAAGTTTTCGGGTGATTTTTTTTGTTTTTCCGGGTTTGATTTCGAATTTTTCCCGGATTGGATGATTAGTCATCTTTTCCCAGCCGGTAGCTATGCTCCAACCTTTCAAATTTATTTTTTTCTTGGTGTTATTTTTGATTTCAATCCACTCATTCTCGCTGTCTTTTCCTATTGGATTGGGAACGAGTCCGACGATTTTTATTTTCGGGCTCGGATAATCTCTGACTTTGACATCGAAATTGATGAGGGTGTCTTCGCCATTTCCCGTTATTTTGAGGGAAGCTTCATATCTGCCGGATTTTTCGTATTTATGTTTAGTTTTTTTGAGATAGCTTTTGTGTCCGTCGCCAAAATTCCAAGTGAATTTTTTGGCGTCGCGATCAGATTTGGCTTCGAAGTTAGCATAAACTCTAGCATAGATGTTTTCGTCTTGTTTGATTTTTCCTGAGAGAATCTTATCAAGCTGATTTTCTTTGCCTGGAGTAGGTTTTGATGTCCAACGCCAAGCGGAGTTGTCGAAAGAATAGGATTTTCCTGATTTGGCGTCGGTATATTTTTTGCTGGAGACTAGTTTTTTTGATTCGTCGTACAAAAAAACCTCGTCGCCATTTTTGTCATTGTTAAGAGAAAAAGACCCATAAAAAACCGAAAAAATATTTCCAGAAACTATTTTTGAGATTTTTGAAGCAATTTTTTTGCTGTCCGTTATTGTCCAATCGGAAAAATCTAAATCTTCATCAGTAAGATTTTTGATTTCTACAAATTCTTCCTCGCCAGCTTTAGTGACAGGGGCAGGGTATATTTCATTGATAATTACTTTTTCAGCATAAGGAGATGCTTTATCTTCTCCGGACTCATCTTTTTCGCAATCTTCTTTTTTAGAATTTTCTTTTCCCGGCGTGCCGCCCTGACAAAAACTTTCTCGCCAATTGTTTTGGGCATTTTCTTTTTCGAGGTTTATTTTTTCTAACGAAAAGCCTTCTTTCTTTTGGTCAAAAAATTCGGAATAAGTTATATTTTCGAACCAGGAGTTTTTATTATCCAATGAATAAGCGACAAAAGCATCCGCATTTTCTAATAAATTAAAAGAAGACGAAGTCTTTATTATTTTTACATCGTCTAAGGCAGGATATGTTTTTTGAAAAATTTCCGGATCTTTGGTGAAAATTAGGAGCTCTCCTCTTCTTATGGGCAGATCTTTTTCGGTGGCATAAACCGCGTAGGCGGAAGAGCAGGTTTTTTTCGCGCAAAGATAAAAATCAACGATTTGACCATTGGATTTTAACGACAACGCCATATCATTAGCGGCGTAAAGTTCGATCCACTCTACTTTATCTCCGTCACCATTTTTGATCGGATCATACATGATTTCCGAGATAACAAAAACGGCCGCTTGGGCCGAGGTAGCAGGAAACACGAAGAGTATAAGGAGAATGCAAGATGAAAATAAGACAAATATTTTCCTAATCATTTTTAAAGAGTTTCTTTGTGGATTTTTTTTCGAAGCATTTCTCCGAATTCATTTTCTTCCATTTTTTCTTGCTTTTTTTGAAGATTCATGAGCGTGTCTTTGACTGAATAGGGGTCCGGAATGTTTCGAAAAATGAAGCGCTCCTTTTCAGCGGCGGTTTGAATGAAGAGATTGCCGAAATTGAGAAACGTCGGGATGATGCCGCTGACATCAGTGGTGATGTCCTGAATTTTTTCCAGCTCCAGTTCAGAAACAACTCTTCCAAAAAGTCCTTTTTGTTCAATGTTGACAATTCTTTGATCAGTCACAATCCAAACGTCAAAATAATAATCAATCCAGATGAGGAAAAAAATGATCCAAGTAAAAATGAGAAATGTGTTTTCCAAAAACAGAAAAATGTTTTCGCCAATATTATTTCTTAACGCGGGGAAAACCAAGGGGAGATAGAAAAACGTGGAAAAAAGAATGGCCAGCATGAAAAAGATCACAAAAAACTGGCTGAGAATATCAAACCAATGCCGGTGAAGAACCAACAGTATCTGTTCGTTGTTTTTTTGGCCGGTGAAATGATACTTAGTGAAATCAGGCATGGATATTCGATTCGCATGTATTCATTGATTCGAATCGCGGTTATATTCTAATTTGACTTACTAATTTTGCCCAATCAATCGAGAAAAATAATATTACATTAGAAAACAAAAGGGCAGTTGAAATGAGGATGAAAAACGGTACCATGATGGTTTTCATGGCAGCGTTTATGGAATATTTGAGCAGATGGTAGACGATGAAAAAGTAAACGGATATAAAAAAGAGGAGAAGAAGAAAATATAAGCCGATTAGTATGGTTAACATCTTAAAAAAATCAAAAATCAAAATGCAAGGATAAAAATGACAACGTGAAATGCAAAATTATTTTTTATTATTTTTATTATAATTATAACTCAAAAATTAAAACCAGGAAATGCTTGTTTGTTTTCAAAATAATCGATTGTCGCTATTGTATTCAATCCCGAGGTGTTGATAAGCCTCTTTTGTGGCTACTCGGCCTCTTGGCGTTCTGGCTAAAAAACCGATTTGAATGAGATAGGGTTCGTAGACGTCTTCTATGGTGCGAACTTCTTCAGAAGTTGCCGCGGCAATGGTGGTCACGCCAACTGGTCCGCCGCCGAATTTTTCAATGATGACCCGGATAATGTGTTTGTCTGCCGGCTCAAGACCAATGGGGTCAACATCGATCATTTCCAACGCTTCCGCCGCCACAGCGCTGTCAACCGTTTTGTGATTGTGAATTTCCGAAAAATCCCGGACCCGTTTCAAAAGTCGATTGGCCACTCGGGGCGTGCAACGGGCGCAGCTGGCAATCTTTTTGAGTCCCGACGGGTCGATTTCCACGCCAAGGATTCGACTGGATCGGTCGATGATGCTAGCAATTTCTTCATTGTTATAAAACTCCAAACGATGCACGGCGCCAAAACGGTTCCGGAGAGGATTAGAAATGGCGCCGAGTTTTGTGGTAGCGCCGATGAGAGTGAATTTCGGAAGATCAAGTTGTATGGTCCGAGCCGATGGACCTTTTCCAATGATGATGTCGAGCTTGTAGTCTTCCATAGCCGGGTAGAGAATTTCTTCAATGGATTTGTTGAGGCGATGAATTTCGTCAATGAAAAGAATGTCGCCGTCTTGCAAATTGGTGAGAATGGACCCAAAATCCCCGACCCGTTCAATGGCTGGTCCGGAGGTCACTTTGATGCTCACTCCCATTTCTTTGGCGATGATGCCCGCCAGGGTTGTTTTTCCCAGCCCTGCCGAGCCATAGAGAAGCACGTGCTCAATGGATTCCTTTCTTTTCTTGGCCGCTTGAATGAGAATATTCAAATTTTTCTTGACTTTTTCCTGGCCAATATATTCTCCGAATGATTGTGGACGAAGAGTGACGTCCAGTTTGTCGTCTTCGGTGTTCGTTATCTCCGGCGTGGTATATGAAGTTTGATTGTCTTCGATTAGCATAGTTTCACGTAACACGTAGCACGTAACACGTAACATGGTGCAGGAAGTCGACGCAGTGGATGTTATATGTTTCGTGATATGTGCTATGTGATATTATACTGCCATTTGACAAAATCGACAAACTATGCTAGGCTGGTAAGTCAACGTGGTTTTTCAAAAAATTGTGTTGGCTAGCAGTAAATTGCAGGCAATTGGTGGTTTCTATCTTTTGCCATCAATATGGGAACATTTTTCAAGACATGGGTAGGGTGGTTTCGGCTGCGTTATTCCTCGATGTTGTTCCTTTTTCTCGGGCTCCTGGTTCGGGATATTTGCCTGCAGATTAGTGTCAGAACCACAGATTAACGTGATTATCACATGATTTCACGTGAATTATAAAAACAATGTTGCGCAGGAACGGGTTTGTAACCCGTTCCTTTTGGTTTCCAGTCTATCTGTGAAATCATTCCGCCAGCTGGCGGAACTCATGTGCGAATCAGTGGTTCAGACTAAAGATCCGTCACCCGCTCCACTTCTTCCAGCGTTGTTTCTCCAGAAAGAACTCGAAGGATTCCGTCTTGCGTCATGGTGAGCATGCCGAGCTCCACCGCTTTGTCTTGGAGTTCGCCGGTGATGGCGCCGCGAGTGATCATTTCTTGCAACTCACGCGTAAGTTGAAACACTTCACTTACCGTCATCCGGCCTTTGTACCCGATTTGATTGCATTTTTCGCAACCTTTGGGTTTGTAGATTTCTCCAATCTCCGGGATACTCACACCCGATTTTTCGGAAATAGTTTTTAATACTTTTTCAATCTTTTCTTTTTCTTCCGAAGTGGGAACAACTTTTTCTTTGCAATCACAAAGGCGGCGGACCAGCCGTTGGGCAATGAAAGCGTTGACGGCGGTGGCGACATCTTGCGGAGCCACTCCCATGTTGATCATTCGAGCTACCGCTCCGGCAGCGTTATTAGTATGAATCGTAGATAACACCAAGTGTCCCGTGAGTGCGGCTTGGACAGCCGCGACGGCCGTGTCGTTGTCTCGGATTTCTCCAATCATCATGATGTCGGGATTTTGACGCAAAAGTTGCCGAAGAGCGGTGGCAAAAGTATATCCGCCTTCGTCGTTGACGGGCGTTTGAAGGATTCCGTCCATTTGGTATTCAATCGGATCCTCCACTGTGATGATTTTGACTTCGGGTTTGTTGAGGTGCTCCAAAATTGAATAGAGTGTTGTGGTTTTTCCGCTGCCGGTTGGACCGGTGTTCAAGATCACTCCGTTGGGTTTTGAAATTTCAAACATGATTTTATCCAGGTTTTCTTTTCTAATGCCAAGCTTAGTAAGATCATATTCCAAATTGGATTTGGACAAAAGCCGCATCACCACTGTTTCTCCGTATCCCCCAAGAATGATGGAAACCCGTACGTCGATGGATTTTTCTGGGATATTCTCAATTTTTTCATCAAATTTGATGTTAAAACGACTATCAACAACACCCTGGCGAATTTCGGTTTTCACTCCGGAAAGCAATTTGATTTCCCCCAAAAAAGAAGGGTAGTCGGTTTTTTTGATGGTAGCGGCCGTTTGCAAAATTCCATCTACCCGAAAACGAATTTTCACATCTTCCGATTCCGGCTCCACGTGAATATCACCGGTGCCTAAAATTATCGCGGCGGCAAAAATAACTTTGGCAATGTCAGTAGTTTTTGTTTCATCAATTGTTTTTTGAAAATCGGAAAAGTTCCGGACGTTTTTTTCCGCCAGATCATACTGCTCTTTTTTTACCAGGACGGAACGGCCAAGCGTGGCCGCCATCAGTTTTTCATAAATATCTTCCAAAAATTCACCTTGTCCGGTGACGCGCTTCACTTCATCGATGGAGGTGGTTCCTTCCACCGCTTTCAAAATTCCGTCTTGGAGCATGGTGATCATGCCTCCTTCAAGAGCGGCCATGGTGAGTTCGGTTTCTCCGGCGAGTTCCAAAATCAGTTTTTCGATTTCTGGCGTAATGGTGAGAACTTCGAAAATACCTTGCCGTCCTTTGTAGCCTAAGTTATTGCATTTGGGGCAGCCTTTTGGGCGATAGAGTTTTTCAATGTTTTTTGGAATTTCCACTTTGGCTTTGGGAGAAATGATAGAAAGAATTTTTTGAATTGATTCAATAGTTTCTCCCGCAGGCACATATTCTTCTTTGCAGTCGCATAATTTTCTAACCAAACGTTGACCGATGGCCGCGTTGACTGAGGGAGCGATGAGAGAAGGTTTCACTCCCATTTCGATGAGACGAGGAATAGCGCCAATGGCATTGTTGGTGTGGAGTGATGAGAGCACCAAGTGTCCGGTGAGAGCGGAATTGACCGCAATGTCGGCCGTTTCGTCGTCTCGAATTTCTCCGACAAGAATGATGTCTGGGTCTTGACGGACAATGGCTCGTAGTCCTGAAGCAAAGGTGTAACCGCGAGATTTTTCCACTTGAGTTTGAGAAATGCCGGGCAATTCGTATTCAATCGGATCTTCAATGGTGATGATTTTTTTGTCAGGATTGTTTAGCTTGTTTATGATAGCGTAAAGCGTGGTGGTTTTTCCGCTGCCGGTTGGTCCGGTGTTTAGGATCATGCCGTTAGGCGCTTCAATTTGTTTTTGCAAAATTTCTCCGGCTAATCCCCGAAGGCCCAATTTTTCTATTTCAACCTTAATTGATTCCGGATCCAAAAGTCGGATCACAACTGATTCGCCAAAATTTCCGGGGATGATCGAAACCCGGGTGTCAATTTTTTTTTCAGCCAAATAGATTTCAAATGTTCCATCCTGAGCGATGTCTCGGAGATTTATTTTCATCCCGGCCATCATTTTTATTCTTGAAATAATAGATTTGAAAACATTGAGAGGCAAAAAAGCGATATCTTGTAAAACTCCGTCAATTCGGTAGCGAAGGCGAATTTCTTTTTCCTGCGGTTCAATGTGAATGTCTGAAGCGTGGAGCTTGTAGGCGCCGGCCATGATGATGTTTAGCACTTCTGTCAGTGGCAATTCAGAAATTCTTTGCTTCAAAGTGAGGAGGTCTTTTAATTCCGCATCAAATTGTTCCAGGTCTTTTCCGGAAAGAGTGATGCTCAGTTGATCCAGGTAGTCGACAAAAACAATTTTTTTGTAACGATCGAAGATTCGTTCCATGTTAGAAGGAGAAATGACAAAGATTTTTGTCTGCCAGCCTTTTTCCTCGCGGAGTTTTTTGACAAAATCAGCCGTTTCCAAGTTTTCCGGCTGGCTCATCACCAAAGAAACATTTTTTCCGGTTTTTTGAATGATGGCCAAATGGTGTTTTCGAGCCAAGTCTTCGGTAATGAGGCGGATGCTTTCAGTTGAAATCGGAACAAGGTTAGTGTCGAGGTAGGGGATATTGAGTTCTGCGGCATAAGCTGCCGTTTGTTCTTCCTCTGAGTGGCGGCGCATTTTGGAAAGAACTTTTTGGGTCTGGTCTTTTTTTTCTGAGTTACGCGTAGATTTTTGGTTTCTTAATATTTTTATCATTTTGTTTGATTTAGTATTTGTGAGTGTATTTTAACACAAAAAAGAAGAAAGAAGCAGGAAGCAAGAATTAAGAATAAAAAGAGGAAATAAAAAAACAAACTTTGAGTTGTCCAAAGTTTGTTTTTGAAAAAATAAGCAGAATTTTTTTTATTCCTTCTTCATGGTTTGGCGCATTTTTTCTGCGATTTTTTGACCGGCTTGCAACATGTCGCTTTCTTCAATCTTAAATTCCAAAAGTCCGTGCCTTATCTCGCCGCCGAAAAGGGGGAGTATTTTTTTCAGTAATTCTTTTTCTCGAGTTTTTATAATCGCTATGGATGATTCCGGCGTGTCGTTGTATAATGTGAGGAAAATTTGTCCGTCATTGTAATTTTCTTCAAGCTCATCCAGAATGAGCGGCAAGTCTTGAGCGCTGGCGCGACTTTGAACAAAATCTTCAACAGAAATGGCTGACCACGCAAGTTTTGTTTCATTTTCCCAATTGATTTTAGCCATAGCGCGACCCCAGAGTTTCAAAACATGGAGCGGATGGGTTTTGTAGAGCCAGCGGATGATTTCTTGTTGGTCGGCTCCTTGATCCATGAGGCGCGCTGCGGCAGCAAAGGCGCGAGGAGTGGTGTTCTTGTCTTGAAAACTGTTAGTGGCTCCGATAATCCCAGTCAAGAGACACGTGGCTACATTCTTATCAACAAAGCTTGGATCAATGGCTTCCATCGCTTGGCGAACTATTTCCGAGCAAGAAGAAGCGGTGACGTCAATGAGATTTATCTGTCCGAAGTTGTCATTTTCGCTTTTGCAATCAATGTTGACTACAGGCACTTCAAAAAACAAATCCGGATTTTTAACATAAAGGGCGCCAAGTTTTTCCAAGTCAGAACACGCGATTACTATCACTAAGTCATATTTATATTTAGCCAAGATAAAGGAAAAATCCTTGGGATTGATGGCGCCTCGTTCTGGTGTGATATGGATATTCACTTTGCCGTCAATTCTTTCATGGCGGATGTTGGTGATGTTGTTTTTACTTACGTCAAAAGACAAAATCAAGTCACGGGCGCCGGAAATTTCATTGACAATGCGTTCGGGTTTGGGAAGAAAGGTGAATTTTGAGGAAAGATGGTTGGAAAAAGCGATGGTGGGAGCAATCTTTTTTTTCTCGAGAAAATGGTAGAGCGCCCAAGCGCTGCCCACGGCATCGGCGGAAGGGTTTTCGGAAATTAAAATGAGAATCTCTTTCGAGTTCTCCAAAAACTTTTTCAGTTGCTCTTTGGGTTCCAGACTCATTGATTTTTTCGTTAGGTTTATTTATTGGTTAGTTGTATAAGGTAGCAAAAAAAACAGTCGATTGTCAAATTGCTAAATTATGACTATGATAAAAACAAGATGAAGAAAGAATATATCAGCGAAAATTTAGATGAGACCAGAGAGCTGGGACGAATCTTGGCAGCCGAACTTCAAGGTGGGGAAATCCTTTGTCTTTCCGGAGAATTGGGGGCGGGAAAAACTTCTTTTTCGCAGGGAATCTTGGAGGGACTAAAAATTTCCGGACCACACACCAGTCCGACGTTTGTGGTGATGAAAGAATATGACAGGGAACAAGGAACAGTTAACAGTGAACAGAAAATAAAAAAAGTCTATCATATTGATGTTTATAGGGTTTCCAGTAACGATATTTTGGATTTGGGGTGGGAAGAAATGGTAGAAGATAAAAACAATGTTATAATAATCGAGTGGGCGGAACGGATTGCGGACATTATTCCAGCATCAGCCATTAGGATTAGCTTTGAGTGGTTAGACGAAAATAGGAGAAAAATTATATTGAAAAATTATTCTAATTGACCTAATTATTCTAATTAAAAACATGAAAAAAATATCCGGGCTAGTCTTAGTGCTTCTTTTTTTGCTAACGTTTTCCGCTTGTTCGCAAGAAAATTCCGAGGTGAAGAAGGAAAATGATATTCCTAATCCTGTCTCTGATCCAGCCGGTTATGTCCCTGGCCTCATGGACGTCAATAAAAAAGCCAAGGAAAACATTAATGATGCGGTGGACAAAGAAAACGCTCGATTGAAAGATACGCTCAAAGAAGGTGAAGCAAATAATAATTCTAATAATAATCAAATGGAAAACGACTTGGCAAAAAAATATACCGCCGCCACAATCAAAACCAGTCTTGGCGACATCAAGGTGAGGCTTGATGCGGCTAACGCTCCCATGACGGTGGAAAATTTTTTGAAACTCTCGCAATCCGGATTCTATGCCGGCACAAAATTTCATCGAGTGATCAAAGGCTTTATGATCCAGGGCGGCGATCCCAATTCCAAGACCGCCAATACTTCCACCTGGGGTATGGGCGGACCGGGTTATAAATTTAATGACGAACTAAAAGGCACGGAAAAATATCCGCAAGGAACGCTGGCGATGGCCAATTCCGGCCCAAACACGAACGGCTCTCAGTTTTTCATAGTTACTGCCAGTCCCGAAGCTCCGCTTCCGCCAAGCTACACTGTTTTTGGAAAAGTAACAGAAGGTCTGGACACGGCACTAAAGATCGAAAACGTCAAAACTGGCGCATCTGACCGGCCGGTGGAAGATGTGGTGATTGAAAATATTGAGGTTTTGGAGAAATAAAAAATAAAGCTAAAAAATAAATGATTAATCTATCGTGTATAAAACTAAGTGGAATTTATAGTTCCATTTTAGTAAATTTATTAGTGGATTTAGTTTTTCTGGGGGTTATTTTTGCAAACCCTAAAAATCTGACTATAATTTCGCTGTCATTAGGAGCTCTTGTTGTAGCAAGTTTATATAGCTTATATTATGGTATTAAAATGAAGAAACTCAGTTTTGGGTTGTGGTTTATGCTTATTTCTGTGTTGAATATTTTAATTATGATTGAGATAGTTAAGCCTTTTTAAGCTATTTAACTTATCTATACGCATGCTATAATAAAGCCATAATGAAAAATTATGGCTTTTGATTTTAAAGAAAAAGAGATAAAATTCAATTTGGAAAATTTGTATATATAAAATTTTAAGGAATACGTTTTGTTTTTTATAGAGATGCGCCATGGCGCGTCTCTACAGGAAACATCTGACTAAATGAAAATTAAACCTCCTAAAAAACTCATTCTCATTGACGGTAACGCTATCATTCATCGCGCCTATCACGCGCTTCCTCCGCTTATGACTAAAAAGGGGGAATTGGTGAACGCGGTTTATGGCTTTGCTTCAACGCTTTTTACGGTGATTGAAAAATTTCAGCCGGACTATTTGATCGCCACTTTTGATTTGGCCGGTCCGACTTTTCGGCATCAGGAATTTGAAGAATATAAGGCTCACCGGGTGAAGGGGGATCAGGAGCTCTATGACCAGATTCCGCGAGTGAAGGAATTGGTGCGCGCCATGAATATCCCTATCTATGAAAAAGAAGGCTTTGAAGCTGATGACATAATCGGCACGCTTTCCAAAAAAGCGGATGAGTTGAAAGAAGATATCGAAACTATCATAGTGACAGGGGATCTTGACGCACTGCAACTGGTGAGTGAAAAAACAACAGTCTACACCATGCGGCGCGGCCTTTCCGATTCGGTGCTCTATGACGCGGAAAAAGTGCGCGAGCGATATAGTTTGACGCCTGCTCAACTCATAGATTTTAAGGGTCTTCGCGGGGACGCGTCGGATAATATTCCCGGCGTCAAAGGCATTGGCGAAAAAACAGCCATTGATCTTTTGAGTCGGTTTCAAACCTTGGAAGGTGTGTATGAACATATAGCCGAGTTAAAGGGCGCGGTGAAAGATAAGTTGGAACGGGACAAGGTCATGGCATTGAAAAGCAAACGCCTAGCGACAATCGAAAGAAGCGTGCCATTGGAGTTGGATTTGGAAGCGGCCAAAACGCACGATTTTGACCGGGAAAAATTGGTAAAATTTTTTCAAGAGCTGAATTTTTTTAGCTTAATCAAAAGAATTCCTGGCCAGTCCGCCATGCATGCCGGCAAGCAGGGAGCTATGAATGATAAGTCAGAAGGAATTAGTGAGCTTAAGTGTGAGATTATGTCGGAAAAGAATATTAAAGAAATCGAAAAAATTTTAGATAAACAAAAAGAAATTGCGATTAAAATTCAAGCTGCAGGAGAAAAAATATTAGATCGGGAACTGCGAGGGCTGGCAATTGGATGGGAATCCGGTCGGTCGGTCTATGTCCCCTATGAGGAAAAATACTATCCTTTCATTAGAAAAATATTAGCTGATGAAAGTATCGTTAAAGTCGGATATGACTTAAAAAATGAGTTAGAAGTTTTAACTCGCTCGGGCTTAGCATTGAAAGGAAAATTGTTTGATGTGATGCTCAGTGCCTATGTTCTTAATCCGGGCGGAAAAATTGAGTTGGAAAAATTAGTTTTGGAAGAATTGGGGGAAGAATTGCCGGGGGAGAATAAAAGAGGTCAGTTGGGTCTTATGATTGAAACCCAGGAAGACGCGGCTAATAAATTGTGTCTTCAGGCAGACTACATTTGGAAACTGAAGGGAATTTTTCAGGAAAAGATTGAAACCATTTCAGCTACTCAAAAAGCCGAACGTACTTTGCAATTGGTCTTAGATCAAATGGAGACGCCGCTTATCGAAGTTTTATCCCACATGGAGCTTGCAGGCATTCATTTGAATAAAGTGATTTTTCAAGGAATTTCGGCGGGAATTACCAAGAAGATTGAAAATTTAGAAAAATCAATTTATGAACTTTCCGGCGAGGGGTTTAATATTAATTCCCCTAAACAACTAGCCGAAGTGCTGTTTTCTAGAATGAATTTACCCACGGCCAACATTAAAAAAGGCAAAACCGGATATTCCACCGCTTCCTCAGAGCTTAAGAAGCTGGAAAGCGAGCACAAAATTATCGCTAAGATCGAAGATTATCGGGAGCTGTTCAAGCTTAAAACAACTTATCTAGACGCCTTGCCGCTTCTAATTGAAAGTGACGGCCGAATTCATTCCAAGTTTAATCAAGCCGTGGCAGCTACCGGACGGCTTTCTTCGTCGGACCCGAACTTGCAAAACATTCCCATTCGCACGGAAATTGGCCAAGTGATGCGAACAGCCTTTGAAGCGGAAAAGGGCTGGAAACTAATTGCAGCGGACTATTCACAAATTGATTTGCGAGTGGTGGCTCACGTTAGTCAGGACAAAAAAATGATCGAACTTTTTCATGCCGGGGAAGACATTCACCGAGCGACAGCGGCGGAAATAAACAAGGTAACACTCTCACAAGTAACTGACACCATGAGAAGACGCGCCAAGGAACTCAATTTCGGGGTGATTTATGGCATGGGCACGTTTGGTTTTTCCGAACGGACCGGGATTTCCAGAGACGACGCCAAAAAATTCATCGATGCTTATTTCGAGAAATTTTCCGGGGTAGCAAAATATATGAAAAACACTCGGGAATCGGTCAAAAAATTGGGCTACGTCGAAACTGAAACCGGGCGAAGAAGATACATTCCCGAAATCAATTCTCCCAATTTTCAAGTGGCTAGTTCGGCCGAGCGAATGGCCATAAACATGCCCATTCAAGGCCTTAGCGCGGACATTGTGAAACTGGCGATGATTAAAGTGTATGATGAGTTCATCGGAAGAAGCTCGGCCTCTCTCAACCAAAACGACCAAAAGAGGCCAATCTTCAAAGCGGGTGATGTGAAAATGGTTCTGCAAGTCCATGACGAAATAATTTTGGAGGTGAAAGAAAACTTAGCCGAAGAAGTCTCTAAAAAAATTAAAGAAATCATGGAGCATGTTTACACCCTTAGCGTGCCTTTGGTAGTGGACGTGAAAATCGGGGATAATTGGGGAGAGTTATAATAACAACTTTTATTTTTAAAAAATAATGTTTTATGCCGGAACTGCCTGAAGTTCAAACGGTCGTAACCGACCTTAATCAAAAAATCATTGGCGACGAGATCGTCGATTTTTGGTCTGATACGTCGGGCGCCATCAAAAATTCTACTATCAAAAAATTTAGCAAAGAAATTGTCGGGCGAAAAATTATTTTGGCGCGGCGAATTGGAAAGAATATTTTTATCGATCTCTCAGGTGGAAAAACTTTGTATATTCATCTCAAAATGACGGGACATTTATTAATAAAAGAGGCTAAGCCTCCTATAGGAGGCTTAGCCTCTAAGTACTTTCAGGAAAAGGTAAATCAATATATTCATCATGTTTGGTATCTTAAGGCATGCAACACGCAACACGTAACACGCAACAAAGGGGAAAAATATGATAAGACATTGGAGTTTTCCGATCTTCGAAAATTTGGAAAAATAGTTTTGGTGGATACGGATAAAATAGATGAATTAAAAGAAATAAAATCATTGGGGATTGATGCTCTTTCTTCGAAATTTTCTTTTAAAAAATTCGAAAAAATATTAAACAACAAAAAGAAAAGTCCTATAGGGATGGTTCTTATGGACCAAAACCTTATTGCCGGAATCGGCAACATTTATCGCAGCGAGATTTTGTTTGAGTCGGGAGTTGCGCCAGGACGAAAAATAGAGAATCTTTCTCTTGCTGAAATTAAAAAAATATATCAGAATATAATAAGTGTTCTCAAAAAAGCCATCCGGTATCGGGGAACGTCAGATTCCGACTATCGGGATACTTCTGGCGCTCCGGGTGGTTTTCAGAAAGTGATGAAAGTTTACAACCGCGAAAAGCAAAAATGCAAAAAGTGTGGTACAATAATTAAGAGAAAAAAATTGGCCCAAAGGAGTATATTCTTTTGTGAAAAGTGCCAAAAATAAATAATCTCGTAACTCGCAACCTGAAACTTGTAACTCAATAAAAAGTTTCAAGCTATACGTTTCAGGTTTCAAGAAATAATGGATAAAAAGCAAAAAATCATTATCGCCATTGTGGCGATTCTCCTGGTTTCAGGTGGAATTTATTTCTTCACTAAAGAAGAAAAAACGGTTAACAAACAAATAAACATCAAGGAACAGCCGGCCCAAACCGGACCTTTGAACACGGGCCCTGTGAGCCCTATTTCGGGACTCTCTTGCGAAAATTGGAACCGCCGTCCGATTGCAATCATGCAACCAGCCGATGTTCCCGCTCGACCGGCTGCCGGATTTTCCGATGCGGATATGGTGATTGAAATGCCGGTTATCACGGCTTCAGTCACACGTCTTATGGGAGTCTATATTTGCGGCGATCCCGATGATGTCGGATCGATGCGAAGCGCCCGCCATGACTTTGTGCATCTTGCCAAGGGGCTGGACGCTATTTTTGTTCACTGGGGAAGATCAGACTATGAACCGTTTAAAGAAAAACTTAATGGAGGAGTGATTGACAATATGAACTGCAACAACGATGCGGGAAAATCCGCTGGCCAATATTGTTATAGGAAAGAAGGAATGGCGCGGGGTGTGGACTCCGGTTATGCAAAATTTGCCAAGATTCTGGAGGGAGCCAAAGAGTTCGGTTATCGTATGGAAAACCAATTCGTCGGGTATTCTCACCAAGAAGAATCGCCGGTTGATCAGCGGCCAAACGGAGGGCATCTCAGAGTGGCATTTGCCGGACCGTTTGCGGCTGAATATGATTATGACAAAGAATCCAATTCTTGGCTTCGGGTTTGGGGAAAGACGCCGGACACTGACAGAAACAACGGGAAAAGAAACGCGCCGAAAAATGTGGTGGTCATGATGGCGAAATCGGAACAAATCGAAGGGCAATACAACAATGTTCAACTGGGTGATCCGTGGTTTGATGAATCTGATTCCGGCGAGGCTTTCTTCTACATGAATGGCAAAGAAACTCGCGGAGCCTGGAAAAAAGACAAAAGCGATGTGTCCAGCAAGCTTTTCTTCTATGATGAAAATGGGGAAGAAATCAAATTTGTTCCCGGCCAAATATGGGTAGACATTCTGGAGCCAGGCCAAGCTTTGAAATGGGTGCCGGCAGCGTAAATCACGCAACACGCAGCAGTATTTTATTTGTTGTTTCGTGTCTTATGTTTCATGATTATATTTTTCTACGGTGAAGACTCGTTTCGGTCTCATCAAAAAATGTTGGAGATAAAAGACAAATACCTTCAAAGCGACAAGTCCGGTTCGGGCTTGTCTTCTTTTGATTCGAGCGAAAAACTTTCCGCAGGAAAACTCAAGGATATTTTTTCCTTGCCTAATCTTTTGGCTCCCAAACGTTTGGTAATCGTTAAACGTTTTATTCTCTCGGCTCCAGAGGCGGAGCAAAAAGAAGTGCTATTTTATCTGGAAAAGAGCGCTTCTATCTTAACTGATTTAGATTTGGTGGTAGTTTTTTGGGAAGAAGGGGCGCCAAAAAAGAACAACGCGCTTTTCAAATTCTTGGAAAAAAATGCAAAAAAGCAAAACTTTGAAAAATTGTCCGGACCAAAACTTTTTGCCTGGGCGTTGGGAAAGATAAGAGAAGCGGGAGGAAAGATTAGTCGCGAAGCCTTGGAAAAATTGGTCGCTTATGCCGGAGAGGACACTAATTTGCTTGATAAAGAAATTCAAAAATTGCTTAGTTATTCTGGTGAAGAAATAATCAGTGAGGAAAACGTGGACATTTTGGTGCGTTCGAAAGTTGATAATAACATTTTTGCAACGATTGACGCGGTGGCAGCCGGAAACAAAAAAGAAGCGTTTCGTCTTATGCACAATCATCTAAAAAGCGGTGAAGATCCATTTTACCTTTTTTCCATGCTGGTTTATCAATTTAGAAATCTTTTGAAGGTTGCCGATTTGAAAGAACAGGGCCTCGTTCGCGAATTTGAAATTGCAAAGCTCACAAAACTTCATCCGTTTGTGGTCAAAAAAAGTCTGGGACAGTTACGCGGGTTCTCTTTTTCCAAGTTAAAAAATATTTATGCAAAGTTGGCTGATCTGGACGAAAAGGCCAAGATCGGAAAAATCGATATGAAGTTAGCTATTGATTTGTTCATCGCAGAGATTTGATATGGGCTAATCGTTGATGCAGTCAAAACAACAGGAGCATGCCTTAAGGCATGCTCCTGTTGTTAGTTCTGTTGTATTTATACTCGCGTAAATTCGTGAGGACTATTTCTTTACTGCGGCTTTCACCAGTTTGTTCAGTCTGGACTTGGTTCTGGCGGCGGTGTTTTTTTTGATCACTTTTTTTTGCGCGGCTTTGTCGAGCGCTTTTACGGATCTTTTCAAAAATTCCTGGGCTTTTTTCTCATCGCCTTTTTGAAGAGCTTCCTTTGTGGCTTTGATAGCTGATCGGAATTGACCTTTGATTTTTCGGTTTTTCGCGGTTTTTTGTTCGGTTACCCGCATGTATTTCTTGGCTGCTTTTTTGATTGGCATAAATCATGAAACATGAAACATGTAACATGAAACAATTTTAGGTGCAAATTATTTCGTGCTGCGTGTTTCTTGTCAAATATTCTAGTTACTTAGTACCTAGTATTTTTAGCATGATAATCAGTTTTTGGCAAGCTCCCAAAGCGTTTCGAACCAAAATTTGTTTAGCTCGTAAATGTGTTTGTCTTCAATTAGAATTCCGATTATTTTTCCTTGGTCCATAATGAGAAACGAGATTTTTCCGTCGTAGATGTGGATGTTGGTTTTGAACGGGAAAGCGGATTTTTCCAAATAGCGAATTTCCGTTAGGGCGTCATATTTATCGTCGCGAGTGCCGAAAGTGAGTTCCGGTTTTTCTCCCAGGCGGATGATTTTTTTGGTTATCCCGGTTCGGATCCGCTGCTTTTTATACTCCTCGTTAATATTTTTGAAAATTTCTTCTTCCATCATGGCATCGCGGTTGAACATGAGGTAAACTTCGGTTTTTGATTTTAGCGTGTCATAGAGGACTTTTTCGAGCCCTTCTCGACCCTCGAAAAATCGAACGCCGGGCCTGTTGAGAGCGAGATTGTAGGTAGAAATGAATTCCGGCAAAACATCTTCGAATGTTTTTTTGTTTTGCTCGGCTTTTTTGATTTGGTTTTCCAGAATTGTTTCCAATTTTCTGGGATGCTCTACTCGAAAACGGGCCACTTCTTTGTCTTTTTCCGTCTTGGAAACCAACTCTAGTGCCAGAAGTTCGTCCAGAGATTTATAAACCGCGCCGCGAGGCTGAGCGATGCCCTTTGCAATCTCACTGGCCTTTTTCTCGCCGTTTTCGAGGAGAAACCCAAAAACCGCCGATTGGGTTTTGGTAAGGCCGAAATTTTGAAGTTGATTTTTTAGCATAGAATTTCATTTATCCCTTTCACCCTTTGGGATTCTTAATCTTTAAATCCAATTTTTTCTTTTGGCAGGGTGTCTTCTCTCATGAGTCTTGCGATTATTTCGAAAACCACTTTGAAATTTTTGTCATATTTTTTTTCGAGAAGCTCCATTTTTTCTTGAAGTCGTTTGTGTGTGGAAAGAATTTCCCGAAGTTTCACAAATGTTCGGACAATCTGGATGCTGACAGCAACCGCTCTTTTGCTTTTCAAAATGGCGGAAAGCATGGCAACGCCTTGCTCGGTAAAAACGTAGGACAGCTTCCTTGTTCCCCCGTGTCCTTTTTTTGATATTCCATTTTGGAATATCAAAGACATTGCTTGAAATTCGTCTTTGTTCAGTTGAAACATAAAATCTTCGGGAAATCGATCTAAATTTCTTTTTACGGCTTTGTTTAAGTTGAATGTGGCTACACCGTAAAGTTTGGCCAGGTCACGATCGAACATCACTTTCTTCCCGCGGATATAGTAGATTTTTCCAATGATGCGCTCATCGGGGATTGTGGCGACAGTTTTGTTTTTAGGCATAAGTTTTTTTGTCATTCCCGCGTAGGCGAGGAATCCAGTTTCATTATAAACATATTTTAGCAGAACTTGTAATGTTTGTCAATTTAAATTATGACAAAATATTGATGAAAACAAGCCAAAATTGTGCTTTGTTATAAACAAAATAAAAACAAATAGACAAAAATGAGATAGCTATTATAGACAAATTGCTATGTTTATGCTATGTTTTAGCGTTACGATGAGATGAAGAGAGTATTTTAAAAAGAGCGGCCCAAATGGGCGAGAAGGAGAAATGATGGGCGAGTTTTATGGGATCGATTGTGGTATCGGGCAGAACACCGCCGCAGCGGCGGCGAGTCGGGCAAAGATGGAAGCGGCTTGGACACAACTCGAGCTCGAGTGGGATGGACTCGAGAGACTCAATCGTTGTGCGAACGAAAACGCGGGAGTCTACGGCTCCTGTGGGTATAGCTATTCGCTGCCCGGCGAACTCCCCACCGATTTGGTGGGAGGGTGGAGGTGTCAATGGATAGCGGGCATGGGAATGGGGAATCACGGAGTTCTTGTTTTGATTCCCTCCAACGCCCTCCAGCGTGCCCAGATTCGGGCGGGCACACTCCGGAAGCTTGTGGAAGATTACGAGCTTCCGGAAGGGGAGGCTCGGAAGCTGGTGCTCTATATGGGCGACCGGCCCATGTGGAAGTTTTTTACGTTTTCTTCCTCCACAGATCGCCGCATGTACGGCGATTCGTGGAGCCAGGTGCTGGAGGTTCACCGGACGGCTGGTGAAATAATCCAACATATGTCGGGACGGTGCGGCTGTCCTGACGATGATTGGGACGAGTGGGAAGCGGAGGATGGCGCGACCTGGGACGAGAGATCCTCGCCCCAGATCGATGTCGATGAATATGCCCACCTGGAGGACGAAAGTCCAAAAGTGATGGGCATGAGAAGAAGGTAGGGTGCCCCCGCCAAAAAAATCCTTCCGGCGAATATGATAGGTCGGTACGCAGCTACCGTTCGATGAGGCCTGAACCTAAGGCTAAGAAAAACAGCTGACCACAAGGGCTTTTAGGGCAAGTGTTGTTGATCACAACCGCACTTGCCTTTTTTATTTCTCTAAAATTGATATAATGGTAAAAACAAACACTAAGATCTCGCATATGCATATTGAGAGACAGCAAGAACAATCAAAAAGCGCGCATCAATTGAAAGTGGAAAAGCACTGGAAAGAAGCGCTTAGTTTTGATAATGATGAATTCAAAAAACAAACTGGAGTGGATGTTTACGCTATAAAAGACTTTTGACCAAAAATGGCGATGCTACTTTTTTGGAGCGAAGGAACTCCTGAAAAAAGACAACGCATAGTTGATTTTGTGAGAGAGTATAAAGAAATTGGCATAGCAGCATTCATAAATATTCTGGAAAATGACAGGGCTGATGAAAGAATTTTGGAAATAGGTGAAAAAGCAAAAACGGAAGATGCAAAAAAAGTTTTTTCTAAAATTGAGGAATTGGCCGAATGGATCAGGAAGGTTTCCGATCAGTTGGCGGAAGCATTTTTTGATACGGAAAAAATTAGGGAGCATCCAACAGAAATCGGAGATGTTCAACAGGCTAAGGAAATAGCCCTAAAAAGTATCGATAATGTCCTGTCGAAAGTAAGTGAAATTGTGGAAAAGTTTTACGAAGTAGCTGTTTCAAAAAAAACAATTAGCGAAGAGAATGTAGACAGATTTCTAAATGATCTGGAAAATTCCCGAATTCAAATTGACATACTTTCTTCTCTTCTCAAGGTAGCCAAGGAAAACGGCATAAAACTTAGTCCGGAAAACATTCGGGAGATGAAGGTGGAGTCTTTCGAAATCGGCGAACTTTCAGAGGACAAGAAAAAAGAATTTTTGGAAAAATATTCCGAGCGGATTATGGCTATGATGGAAAAGAGTTATGCCAAGACTTTTCAAGAAAATCCGGACGCTTTTCAAAAAGTAAAAAACAATTTTAAAGAGCGGCTGGAAAACATTGAACAATTCAAGGTCTACATGCTCACTTTTCAAGGAGAGCTGGTGGCTTTCATGACCATGCGGCCGGATGAAAATGAACCGGAGGCGGTTTGGGCCGAATCATTCATTGTGGACGCGGAAGCGCAAAAATATTCTTTGGGCATCGCGTTTGCCAAAAAAGCGATGGGAGAAGAATCGAAAAAACATACCATTTTAGGCAAAGTGCGCGCGAATAACGTTGCTATTATCAAGACACATGAGGACTGGGGTTTTATTTTCGACAAAGCTCATCCGTTTCAAGAATACGGAGTAATGTACTATAATATGAGAAAAGTAAGGAAATAAAATAATATGAGTATGACTCGGGATAAAAAAGGACATAAGCGGTAAGAAGCTAATATCTATTATGATTGCCAAACTTAAAGGAAAAATTGAATATTTGAAAGATAACTATGCGGTTGTTGATGTTAATGATGTAGGGTACAAGGTGCATCTTAGTGCCTATACATTTGGAAAAGTGGCTGGCATGGAAGAAGTTGCTCTTCATATCTACACTTACGTGAGAGAAGATATCTTAGCTCTTTATGGTTTTTTGGTTTTAGAAGAGTTGGAAATGTTTGAACTTTTGATTTCCATTTCCGGCATCGGCCCTAAAGCCGCCACGGGAATTCTTTCCATTGCCACACCAAAAACTATTCGCACTGCTATCCTCAATGAAGATCCATCCATTCTCACGAAAGTCTCGGGCATTGGCAAAAAAACCGCCGAGCGGGTGATTTTGGAGCTCAAAAATAAAGTGGCTGACATGTCGGAGAGCGAAAAGGATGAAGCGGTCAGCGATTCCGATGCGATTGAAGCCATGATGAGCATGGGCTACACTGTTACCGAAGCGCGGGAAGCGTTGAAATTGGTTCCCAAGGACGTGACGGATTTGGGGCAACGCGTGAAACTGGCGCTTAGAAGTTTGGGGAAGAAATAAATCCGTAATCTAAAAATCCAAGATTAAAAAAATAGATTTTGATTTATAATTTGCAAAGTGCGGGTATCGTATAACGGCTATTATGTGACCTTCCCAAGGTTAAGACACGGGTCCGACTCCCGTTACCCGCTCCAGAGAATACAAGCCGTTCCTTTATGGGGCGATTTTGCTATTAAAAGAAAAAAGCAAGTGATCTGTGATCCCTTGCTTTGACAAACCGGTCTAGTGGAATTCATTCCTCTTCATAGCTAAATAACTGTCAGTATATTACACTAATCTGCTAATTTTGCAAGCCAAGTATAATTTTTGCATAAATCCGGTTTTAACCGTATGTCCTAGCCAGCTCACTGATCAAAAAAAGCTTTTATGAAAGTCTTTTTTGAAGTGTATAACTTGGATGAATTCGGGTTTTGTTGATATTTTTTCTTAGTATGCTATACTGCACTTATTGCTGGCATAGCCTAGGACTTCAAATCAGAGAAAGAGAAAAAAAGAAACAACCCTCGCCAACTGGCGCGGGAAGGAACTTCCTCGAGGGAGTCTCCTAAACCTTTTTCTGTCTTTCCTCCTCCTGGAATTCTTTGCGAGGGCGACGGCTTTTTCTCCCTGTATTTTTCGGAGAAGTATTTTCGTACGTGGTCGTACGTTGGATTTCGGGGGTGGAGTAAAGTACGCATTCGCGTTTTAACGTCGGAAGACAGCAAGCACCCAGCGCTCTGGTTTTTCCTGAATCCTAGGCTCGCTGAGAAAATTCTCTGCGAACGTTGCATGCAGCAAACATACTTATGCCCAAGTGCACTCGCTTGGGCTTTTTATTCTACTTGCTAAGCTGCTTAGGTTTTGCTATACAGTCTTTATAGTCGAGTGGAAAGATATAACTACGAAAGAGAGAGGAGAGAATATGTTCCTTGATAATCTACCCAAAGAATGTATTGAAGCAGCAAGGTTTCATAGCTTCAAACTCAGAGACATAAATCCTCTTGGAAAGACAATTAAAGAGAGGGTTATTTATGCTCCTAATGACGCTATGCGAGCTGTTCACCGGGAACTACTTTTGTTTTTGAGGGGCCTAGAGATAGATCTCCCATATGCTACGGGTGGCATGCCTGGCAGCAATCCACTGGAAAATGTGAAAAGGCATGCTCAAAACAGGTATTTTTATCTTCTGGATATTCATAGTTTTTATTCCAGCATCAAGGGGGAATTGCTGGGTCCGACAATTTGTTCGCTTTCATCAGCGCTTGACAGTGCGGAAAACGAATTTCAATCCATTCTCGAAAGATTCTGTCTGACGCCGGAAGGCAGCCTTATGACTGGTGCTCCAACGTCTCCTGACCTTGCTAATCTTTTTGCGGGAGAACTTCTCGACAAGCCTCTTGGAGAACTGGCTCGGCGATATGGGTTGACATACACTAGGTACTTGGATGATATGACGTTCTCTTCTAGTTGGGACGTTATTGGAAAGAAAAAACGATGGGCTATACGAAAGGCCATATTAGATACCGGCTTTTCTATTAGTCATCATAAATCCCGCATTTACGATTTGCGTCAAGCGCCAATCGTCATTACAGGCGTGGGCCTTGATTTCGGAGGTAAGGCTTTTTTGCCTCGACATTTTTTGAGAAAGATCCGCCAAGTTATGTATCTGGCCATCATCGGGAAGGTGGATCCTGCGAAGGTCCATGGGATGATGGTAGCATTCTGGGCGTCAACCGGAAAGCGTTCTTTGAATCTGACTGAGCTCAGATTGGTGAGGAAGTATCGAAAATTTTGCCGACTAATGCTAGAGGAGGATAGAAGATAGTAGAGATTCAAACAGTATTGTAGAACCTGGGAAAAACTTCCAGGTTCTTGTTTTTTGTATAATAGTAAAGAATTAGGCGGGTAGTGTGATATAATTACTTTAGACTGGTAATGATAGTGTTTTTAAGGAAAATCGGAATTTATTCATGGAAAATAATCTGGAAAAATTTATTCAGAAAAACTCCCCCGACGGGGGCTTTTTGCAGTCTTTGGAGTGGCGGAAATTTCAGGAGGGTGTTGAACGAAAAACGTATAATGTTTCCGGCAACAATTTTTACGCCAATGTTATCGAACACAGGCTGCCTCTAGTCGGGAAGTATTTTTATGTTCCGAGAGGACCAGTGATGTCACGCAACACGCAACACGCAACACGCAACACGGAAGATTTAATAAGTTTGGCGAAAGAAAATCGGGCGGGGTGGATTCGGATTGAAGTGGCGACGGATGAAATTTTAGAATCAATCAAGTGTAGTATGAAGCAAACTCTCGTGAAGGCGCCGCATGATATGCAACCGAGGGAAATTTTTGTTTTGGATATAACTAAATCAGAGGAAGAACTTTTAGCAGACATGAAACCAAAAACGAGATACAATGTCCGATTGGCGGAGAAAAAAGGAGTTTCTTTACGAATTGCGAATCTGCGCGAATATACGAATAATAAAGACGTGGACGAATTTATACGGCTTACAAAAGTCATGGCGAAAAGGAACGGCATTGTGACGCATTCGGAGAGTTATTACAAAAAAATGCTCGAAGTTATTCCGAAGGATATTTTAAAATTGTACATAGCGGAGTATAATGGAAAAATGATTGCAGCAAACCTGGTAGTTTTTTACGGTTCCACTTGCACTTATCTTCATGGCGCGTCAGATGACGAGTATCGAAATGTTATGGCGCCATATCTCCTGCAATGGCAACAGCTAAAGGATGCGAAAAAAGCAGCGTGTCTGAAGTATGATTTTGGAGGAATAAAAACACGCGACACACAACAAGCAACACGCAACAATTCCTGGAGCGGGATTACTAAATTTAAATTAGGGTTTTCTCCCGATACCAAATCCATAGAGTTCCCGGGAAGCTATGATATAGTTGTTAGTCCGATGAAGTATTGGGGGTATAGAAGCATGCAAAGAGGGAAGGGTTTTTTGAGATAAGTAAGATAACATAATTTACAATTTACAATGATTAATTTTCAATAAATTTACAAGTATCAATTTACAATGAACAAGTGACTATTTGTAAATTGAAAATTTATTGAAAATTGTAAATTGATAATTGATCATTGGATGAGCATCAAATCTTTAGTGCCCCAACGGCTTAAAAACTATTATCACTTGCTTCAAGCGGTGCTAGCTAACATTTGGTTCGGTTTTCCTGGCAAAAAAATCAAAGTAATTGGAGTTACCGGGACCAATGGAAAAACGACTACTTGCCAGATGATTGCTCGAATTTTGGAAGAAGCCGGGTATAAAGTGTCCATGGCGACGACCATCAATTTCAAAATCGCCGAGCGGGAGTGGACCAACAAAACCAAATTCACCACCCTTTCGGCTTTTGCGGTGCAAAAATTCGTTCGAAGAGCCGTGGACGCCGGTTGTGAGTATGCTGTTTTGGAAACGTCTTCTCATTCGCTCGATCAATATCGGGTTTGGGGCATTCCCTACAAAGTGGCCGTGATCACCAATGTGACCCGCGAACACTTGGATTATCATCATACCATGGATGAATACCGGATTGCCAAGCTCAGAATGTTTCGTGGGGCGGAAACGATCGTGGTTAATCTTGATATGGAAAGGCCGCGCGATTACATTCTCTACTCGGCTAAAAATAAATATGTTTTTACCAAAGGCGAAGCCGATTGCAGAAGTTTTGATTGCGGAAAACTAAATATTATCAAAGCGGAAGATATGAAATTGGGGGTGGATAGGTCAACTTATAAATTAGGCGGTTTGGAATATAATCTTCATCTTCTGGGCGAATTCAATGTGGAAAATGCTTTGGCGGCGACCTGCGTTGGTCTTTCGGAAAATGTCTCTTTGGAAACAATCAGAGCGGCTCTTGCAAAAATCACTTTTGTTCCGGGGCGAATGTACTTTGTCAAAAACGACAAGGGTTTTAATGTTATCATCGACTATGCCGTCACTCCGGATTCTTTGGAAAAATTATATAAGTTGATAAATCAAATGAAGGCCACCCGTCCAGACTCTAAAATCATCTCCGTTTTCGGCTCTTGCGGCGATCGCGATCGAGGAAAACGTCCGATTATGGGAGAAATCGTTTCGGGGGCGGCGGATTATGTCATTGTGACAAATGAAGATCCCTACCATGAAAACCCAAAAAGGATAATTGATGAAGTCTTTGTGGGAGTAATTGGCCAAAAATCACAATCTATAAATTCAAAATCCGAAATTTCAAACTCAAAACAAAATATTCGAATTGAAGAAACAAATTGTTGGAGAATAATGGATCGAAGAGAGGCTATTCAAAAAGCATTACAATTGGCAAAGGCCACTGATTTTATCGTTATCACTGGAAAAGGAGCGGAAGAAACGATGGCGATTGGCGACAAAAGACTCCCATGGAATGATGAAAAAGTGGTGCTGGAAGAGATTGGGAAAATGTAAAAAATGGCGAATAGTGAATTAGCAGGTAAAAAACAAAAAATTCAGACAAAAATGCCTGAATTTTTTTGTTTCAGTGCGTTTTATCCTAAAACATTCACGAGCAACATAGTGAGGAGAAATCCGTAAATTCCGCCGATGATGACTTCACTGACACGGTGGCCCACTCGTTCTTTGAGGCGGGGAAATTGATCTTCGTTGACATTGAGCTGGCGGATGAGCATGTTGAGATAGCGTCCTTGATCGCCCATATACATTCGAAGCCGGGCGGCGTCGTCAATGACAATAATGGCCAGCGCCATAGCTACCGCAAAAGCGCCGGTTGTCACTCCGTCGTAATAGCCGACGGAAGTGACCAGAGAAACGATGAATCCGGTGTGAGCTGACGGCATGTGTCCGTGCGTCATGGCATAGCGAATGTCCCAGCCATGTTTCAGGCAATAAACAACAAATTTGGTGACTTGAACAATGCCACCGACAATAATGGGAATGATAAAAATGTAATAAGGAGATAATAATCGGAACATATTTTTTGTATTATTGGATAATAAATATATTATACCATATTGCAGACTGGCTGCATAAATGATAACATTAAAATGATGTAACTAATAAAAAAGATAATCCGCCGGTTTTTCCGTGGTTTATCGAAAAAAAATTATGACAACAATTGCAATGCTTGTGGTTTTGGCCATTCCTGTTTTTTTGCTTCTTTGGGGCGTGGCGATGTATAATGGTCTCATTCGCCTCAAAAATCGAGTGGAAGAAGCGTGGAGCGACATTGATGTGCAGCTGAAGAGGCGCCATGATCTCATTCCTAATTTGGTGGAAACGGTGAAAGGTTATGCCGCTCACGAAAAAGAAACTTTGGACCGGGTGATTCAAGCGAGAAACGCGGCCATGTCTGCCAGCAGCACTCATGACAAAGCCGAAGCGGAGAATATGCTATCCAACACTTTGAAATCAATTTTTGCTTTGTCCGAAGCTTATCCGGACTTGAAAGCCAACACCAATTTTTTGGAGTTGCAGCGAGAACTCACTGACACTGAAGACAAAATCATGGCGGCCAGACGCTTCTACAATGCCAATGTTCGTGACTTCAACACCAAAGTCGAGGTTTTTCCAACCAACATTTTTGCCGGTATGATGAATTTTACCAAGCGCGAATTCTTTGAAGCAGAAGAAGGGGAAAAGGAACTCCCCACTGTACAATTCTAGGAAAATTTGAAATCCAAAATCTCAAATTCCAAATAAATTACAATATCGAATCCAAAATTATAAACGATTTTGAATTTTTAAAATTATAATTATTTATTTAGGATTTGTAATTTATGACTCTCTACACTCAATCAGACAAAAACATTCGTCTTACCTGGCTATATATAACGGGATTTTTGATCTTTGTTATTGCAGTTGGCTATGTGTTTGCGGGAGCCACCGGAAACAGCGGAGTTTTGTATTTTGCGGTTATTTTTTCGATTATCATGAGCTTCGGGTCCTATTGGTGGAGCGACAAAATCGTGCTTTCTATGAGCGGGGCGAAGGAAGTGACGCATGATAATGCTCGGGAAATCTATCATATTGTCGAAAACCTTTGTATCACGGCCGGGCTTCCTGTTCCCAAAATATACATCATCGAAGACAGCGCTCCCAATGCTTTTGCAACAGGAAGAGATCCGGAGCATGGAGTGATTTGTCTCACCACTGGAATCATTCAAAAACTGGAAAAAGCGGAGCTGGAAGGCGTCATTGCGCATGAACTTTCTCACATCGGCAACCGCGATATTTTGCTCTCTACGGTCGTTGTAGTTTTGGTGGGTTTTGTGACGCTTCTTGCAGATTGGTTTCGCCACTGGGCGTTTTGGGGCGGCTCAGACGATGACAACAAGCCCGGGCAATTGAAAGCTATTCTTGTCATTGCCGCCATTATTCTTTCAATCCTGGCGCCGTTTTTTGCTCTTCTCATGCAACTAGCTATTTCAAGAAAGCGGGAATACCTGGCTGACGCCTCGGGAGCGCTTCTAACGCGTTATCCAGAAGGCCTTGCTCGGGCGCTGGAAAAAATTTCACAAGATCAAGAACCTCTCGAAGCCGCCAATCGGGCCACGGCTCATCTCTACATTGCCAACCCTTTCAAAGGAAAAAATGTCTCGAAACTTTTCATGACCCACCCGCCAATCGAAGATCGTGTTAATGCTCTTCGGGGAATGGGGCGGGAGAGTCTGTCTGAGTTGAAGGAAAAATAAAAAGCTTGGTACAAATATATATACTGATTAATGTTGCATTTATGAGTATATTAAGTACTAATAAATGTAAAAATTTGAAAAGAGAGATTATTTTGGGGGAAATAATTCGACAAAATACTCACTGGAATGATGATCAGAGTGTTTTGTTGCGGGAGTATTCGGATTTTAAGATATAGCGGTTTAATTGAAATTTTTTTAAAACTTGTTTATATTATACCTAGGCAGGAAGAGACGCCTCATCGAAGTGTAAGCTCTTGAGATGAAAAAGCTTACCACCCTGATATTTTCCTTTTTAGGAAACAATAGAGGTTTCTCAATTGCGCCTTCCTGCTTTTTGTTTTTGACACTTTTTATTTTTGGGAAAAAAATGAGAGAATTAATAGTGTGAAAAGTATTAAAAAATATGTCGGAATTTTTTAAACAAACAATTGAAAAAGAAAAAATTGACTATATATCTTTGTTGGAAAAAGCTGAAACAGCTAAAGAAAAACAAAAAATTTTGAATGAAATTTTTCCTAAAGAAAGACGCGACCAAATGATAGCCGACTCCAGTGAAGATATAAACGGACGAGGGGTAAGATATTATCGCTATATTAAATTCCCTAAATTACTAGGAATTTTGAAAACCGGCAAGCTATCAGCTCATGATTATTTTAACTTACAAGAAGCTGTTGACATAAAAATGCTTAAAGATTTTTTGATAAGGCATTGGTCTTACTTAGAAGAAAATAATCATCCGGATATAGATTTTGAAAAATTAATTGAAGAAGAAGATGATTTAAAGAAAAAAAGTTTAGCCGATATTTTCCCTGAGACTTTCCCTGAAGCTAATCCGCAAGATATTGAAATGGTAGTTGCAAATCCCAATAATCAAAACATTTTAGCCTTTATTGAAAAATACGCAAGCGAAAAATTTCTTAAGGCAATTCACACTGGTTCATCTATGCAATGTTTCTCCCCTTATTTATCCATGAGCGTAGGCGGAATTATAAATGACTGTGTACGAGATAATAGGTGTGTATATTTAGAAATAGTTGTGCCAAATGAAAGAATAATTTTACATCCAGAAACTGACCAGGGAGAAAAAGAAGTTTTAATAAAAGAAATTAAGAAAGAAAATATTTCTAGAGTTTTCACTGATAGTGAGCAATTGAAACAAGAAGTACTTGAAGACATAAGTAGTGCAATTGGTGACTTTGGCAGTAAACATAAACTGATACCATGTCGAGGTGGTTTAGTTGAACAATGGCGTTGGGATGAAAAGACGGAAGATTGTTTGCCAGTGGGACTTTTAGATAACCTAAAAGAATAAGTTTATGATTATGCGAGAAACCCTTAAAAAGTATTTTGGATACTCGGAATTTCGGCCGTTGCAAGAGGAAATTATTTCGCATATTTTGGGCAACAACAATACTTTTGTCCTCATGCCGACCGGCGGAGGGAAATCTCTTTGCTATCAATTGCCATCTCTTAAATTTCCCGGACTAACCTTGGTTGTTTCGCCGCTTATCGCTCTTATGAAAGACCAGGTGGATGCGCTTCGCTCCAATGGAATTGCGGCCGAATTCATCAACAGTGCCCTTCAAATTTCAGAGATAAATCAGATTGAAAACAAAGCCAGAAACGGGGAGATCAAAATTTTGTATGTTGCGCCGGAACGATTGAGTACGGCAAATTTTCAAAATTTTCTCAAGACTCTCGAGATTAGTCTCATTGCCATTGACGAAGCTCATTGTATTTCCGAGTGGGGGCATGATTTTCGGCCGGATTATCGGAATCTCGTGAACCTGCGAAAAATTTTCCCCAAAGTCCCGGTGATGGCACTCACTGCCACCGCCACGGAAAAAGTGCGCGCGGATATCATTTGTCAGCTTGATATAAAAGACGCCAAGATTTTCATTTCCAGTTTCAACCGGCCGAATTTGACCTATGTTGTTCGACCTAAAAAGAACGCTTTTTCCAATTTAGTAAACTTGCTCAAAAAATATCCGGATCGTTCGGTGATCATCTATTGTTTTTCCAGAAAAGAAACCGAGGAAGTTGCCGCGGGTTTGAACGATGAAGGTTTCAAAGCATTGCCCTATCATGCCGGGTTGGAGAATAATCTTCGTAGAGTTACGCAAGAAAAATTTGTACGCGACGAAACACAGATTATTGTGGCCACAATCGCGTTTGGCATGGGAATCGACAAACCCGACGTGCGGCTTATTGTGCACTATAGTCTTCCAAAATCTATTGAAGGCTATTATCAAGAAACCGGCCGTGCCGGGCGGGACGGATTGCCCAGCGAGTGCGTTTTGTTCTATTCTTATGGCGACACCATTAAACACAATTTTTTCTTGCGCGACATTCAAGATGATGCTGAACGGAGAAACGCCGAGCTGAAACTCAAACAAGTGGTGCAGTATGCCGAGCTCAAAACTTGCCGAAGAGAATATTTGCTCAGGTATTTTGCGGAAAGGCAGGAGGCGGAAACTTGTGGTGGGTGTGATGTGTGTCTCTCTCCCAAAGAAGAAATGGACGCGACCATCATTTCGCAAAAAATTCTCTCGGCCATTATCCGAACCGGAGAAAGATTTGGAGTCAGGCACATTGTGAGCGTGCTTCGCGGTTCTCGCCTGAGTAAAATTCTGGATTTGGGCCATGACCGATTGTCGGTCTTTGGCATTGCCAAAGATATTAGTGAAGAAGAAATCAAATATTTTATCGGTCTTCTTTTGAACAAAGGACTGATTGCTAAAAGCGAAGGGGAATATCCTACCATTTTTGTGACAAATCATGGAAAAATTTTTTTGAATAAGCGGGAAAAGATAGTCCTGCCTAAGCCGCAACTGGAAAAAGAAATAGAGACCCAAGAAGAAAAAGGCGCTTTGGAATATGATAAAGCATTGTTTTCCCAGCTTCGCGCCCTTCGAAAAAATCTGGCAGACCAAAAAGGCGTGCCTCCATTTGTGGTTTTCAGCGATGTGGCACTTCAAGAGATGGCCTATTATTTGCCGCAAAGTCGGGAAAGTTTTCGAAAAATCAGCGGCGTGGGAACGGTGAAGATGGAAGAATACGGGGAAACCTTTATGCGCTTGATCAGAAATCACGCAAAAGTCAATAATTTATCGGAGAAGCCAAATTCTTCTACTGATCGTCGTTCACCTCGTAGAGACGCGCCATGGCGCGTCTCTACGCGGGAGGGATCGACGTACTTTGAAACAAAAAAACTGCTCAATGCGGGGATGACGTTGGAAAAAATAGCCGTCACGCGGAGATTATCCTTAGCCACTGTGATTACTCACATTGAGAAATTGAAAGAAAGCGGAGAAGAATTGAACATTGAGCACTTGCGACCATCGGAAGAAAGACTGCAAAAAATGAAAGCAGCTTTTCAAAAATCCGGAGGAACATTTTTGTCGCCGGTCAAAGAAATTCTGGAAAAAAATTATAGTTATGAAGAATTGCGGATAGGGAGGTTGTTTTTATGAGGAAAATTAGGAATTCTGGAAGAAATTCTTAGAGGAATCGAAGAATTTATTCCGTAGTAAGTATCTAGCAATAAGAGTAGGCTATATGCTATTTTTTATTCTTGCTTCTTTTTGTTTTATTCTTTATACTTAAACAAAGCAGATTAAAATATTTAAAATAGAAAGGCGGGTGACTTTATGGAAGAGCAAAATCAAACACAAGAAGAAGTGAAAGGTGAAACTGAAGAAACCAAGACCGAAAACACATCTTCTCAAAATTCTACCTCTGACATGCAAAAAGACATCGATGAAAACAAACTTTGGGCGCTCATTGGTTACCTGGGGATTCTTTGTCTCATTCCGCTTCTCGCTAAAAAAGATTCCAAGTTTGCGCAGTTTCATGCCAAACAAGGCTTGATCTTGGCAATTGGAGGATTTTTCGCCTGGGTGCCGTTTTTCGGTTGGATCCTGGGGATATTCATTTTTGTCTTGTGGGTTATGGGAATTATGAATGTTCTCTCAGGAAAAATGAAACCCCTTCCAGTCGTGGGAGAATTGGCAGAAAAAATCAATATCTAGTTAGTGAATATGCGTAAAGGAACTGTATTGTATAAACAGATAACCCTGCAGGGTTGTCTGTTTTTTGTTATTGTGCGAAGATATATTTGTAGTATAAACATATCTGCGTGGTAACAAATTTCTCTTTCCCTCTCCCAAAAGAGATGAATAGAGAAGAAAACTATGATGAAGAAAACTAAAATTGTCGCGACCATTGGTCCGGCTTCAGATAATCGAGAAACATTAACGGAGCTCATTGAATCGGGGATGAACGTTGTCCGAATTAATTTTTCTCATGGAACGCATGAATCTAACGGGAAAGTGATTGATTTGGTTCGGGAAATATCCAAAGAAAAACAATGTTCGGTTGGCATAATGGTAGACCTTCAAGGCCCGCGCATTCGAGTGGGAAACTTGGAACCGTTTGAAATAGAAAAAGGAGAGCTTATCCATGTGAGTGACAAAAAAACTACTGGCGAAAAAGAGTTGGTCATTGACTCTGATGGCGTGGCGGAAGCTCTTCAATCGGGAGAAAGAATTCTCATTGAAGATGGGCTTATGGAGCTTCGGGTAGTTGAGCGATCAGGTGAAACAGTGAAGGCGGAAGTGATAAATGGCGGGACTATAAAACCCAGGAAAGGAATCAATCTTCCGGATACGATTCTTCATTTTGGCGCGGTGACCAAGAAAGACGAGGAGGATTTGGCCTTTGCGATGAAAAAGGAAGTGGATTTTATAGCGCTTTCTTTTGTGAGCAATGCTAAGGAGGTAAAAGAAACGCGAGAAAAGATCAAAAAACTTTTGGAAAGATTGGAAAATTTGCCAGGAATTGTGTCCAAGATCGAACGAAAAGAAGCGATTCGAAACATTGATGAAATTATCGAAGTGTCGGATGTTGTTATGGTGGCGAGAGGAGATTTGGGGATTGAATTGGATGAAACTAAAGTAGTAATTTATCAAAAACAAATCATCGAAAAATGCGTGAAAGCCGCTCGACCAGTGATTGTGGCGACTCAAATGCTTGACTCGATGATCCAAAATCCCATTCCGACTCGAGCGGAAGTGTCAGACGTTTCAAACGCCGTCATTGACCGAACGGATGCGGTGATGCTTTCCGGAGAATCGGCTAATGGAAAGTTCCCCGTAAAGGCTGTTGAAACAATGAGCAAAATCATCAGTGACACGGAAAAATCACGTTTTGACGATCGGGAAATCGAGTCTCCCAAAAAAGAAGAAGATATGGAATATGTAGCCGTGGTCAAAACTGCAATCGACATGGCAAAAAACTCTCATGCCAAAGCGATTCTCGCAGTCACAGAGCGTGGTCACACAGCCAAACTCCTGTCGCATTTTCGGCCCGAGCAAAGAATTTTGGCTGCTACGCGCCACGAGAAAACCTATTTCAAAACTTCAATGTATTGGGGGGTGGAGCCGTATCTTTTTTCTGGAGACAATTTGGAAGAATTTATTTATGAAATGATTGAAAAAGCAAAAGTGGAAGGCAAGTTGAAATCCAAAGACAAGATTATCATTATCTTCGGTGTTATTCCCGGAACGCAGGAAAAGATGAGGCTTGTCGGAATAAAAGAAATCGTGTAAGATGAAACACGCGACATGACATGTTTCATGTCGCATGACTTGGAGACGTCGCATAGTGGTTTAGTGCACCACCTTGGAAAGGTGGCATGTCTTAACGGGCATCGAGAGTTCGAATCTCTCCGTCTCCGCAATTTTTCAAAATCAAAGTTTTTAGGGTTGGCAGCCTCGGCCATCTGCGCCTCGGCATTGAAATTTTCCAGCATTTTCCAAGCGTTTTTGAAATCAAAATTCAAAGTCTGCTCGGCAATGCGGAAGTTCGAACCAATCTTTTTGAGAAAATCCCGAATCCGTTCGGGATTTTCTTGTAAAGCGATAATTTTGGCTTCTTTGCTGGCTTGTATGAATTTGGTGGCGAGTTCGAACCGATTATTGCTTTTTTGCTCAAAAGCGTTGCTTTTGTCTTTTAAAACTTGTTTCTGATTGATGAGTTTGTTTTTGCTTTCGCGGTATTCGTCCAAAGACAATGCGTTTTCAAGATAGGCGGTCATCAGTTTTTCCAACTTCTCATCAAGTTTTGAAATTTCCTCCTGGGTATTTTGAGCAAAAAAGACCGATGATTGGGCTTTCTCACCTTTTTCTTTTTCCAGTTCAGAAATCATCCAATCAGCCCAATCATCGGGCAAAGAAACTTTTTGAATTTCCGTTTTGATTTGAGATGAAATATTTTCTTCTTTGGTAAAAACATTTTGATTGCATTGGTGGTGCGGATTTCTCTTGGTGCAATAATAGTAAGTGTATTCTTTACCGCTTTTCTTTACTTTTTTGTCCGCAGTAATGGTAAATCCGCACTCCGCGCAATGGAAAAATCCGCGATAAAGAAAATATTTCATCTTGTCGACTATTTGCGGTTTGCTCTTTTGTTTCATCACTTCCTGCACTTGGTCAAAAAGTTTCTTTGAAATAATCGGTTCGTGTTTTCCTTCAAAATATTCTCCGTTGTAGCGGATAAGTCCGTGGTAAAACGGATTTTGCAAAAGATACTGAAAGTTTGAAACGGAAAGCATTTTTCCTTTCGTTCCCAGCAAGCCAAAATCGCTGATAATCTTTCGGAGATTTTTCAAGGTATATTTGCCAGAAGCATAAAGCTCAAATGATTTTTTCAACAACGGTGCTTTTTCTGTGTTCACATAAACCATTTTTGTTGTCTTGTTGTTGAGATAACCCAATGGAGCCATTTGTGGCCATAGGCCATTTTTGAGCTTCTGGCGATGTCCTCTTTTGATATTCTCCGAAAGATTATCAACGTAGTATTTTGATTGCCCAAAAGCGATAGAAAGCATAAATTTTCCTTGAGGAGTCGGATCAAACCAGAAAGTTGGGAATTTTAGCTCTTGGATTACTCCGGTGTCCACAAGATATATAATTTGCCCACCGTCCACAGAATTTCTTGCTAACCTATCGGGATGCCACGCTAAAATTCCCATAGCTTCGCCCGCTTCAATGCGTTTCAGCATTTCCGCAAAAACCGGACGACCGGGGGCTTTGGCGGTTTGTTTTTCCACGAGCAAGTCAACGACTTCCAGCTTTTCTTTTTTCGCCAGCTCTCGCAATTCCGCAATTTGGTCGCCAATGCTTCTGACTTGCCGATCTTCCGAATCGGTTGATTTGCGGGCGTAGATGAAAAACTTTCTGGTTTGATTTTCCATATGGTTATTTTGAAATTTTTTAACGCAAAGGAGCAATCCTGTTGGACACAAATACGATAATGCATTTGTACAGAAATTGCTCCTTTGCGGTTACAATAGAAAAATTGCAACAAAAAAGCATTATCATTTAATTTGTGTCCACAATTATCATAGCACAATCTGAAAAATTTCGAAATCGCTTTTGGGCAATCCGCCTTCGGCGGATAAAAATTATCGCTTTACACTTGCCCTAAAGGACAAGAAAAAAGATTGGTTGTCCCTCCACGGCGGGACTTTGAGCTTCGCTCAAACGAACTTCCGAATTGCCGAGCAGACTTTGAATTTTAATTTCAAAAACGCTTGGAAAATGCTGGCCAATCTTCCAGCCGAGGCGCAGATGGCCGAGGCTGCCAACCCTAAAAACTTTGATTTTGAAAAATTGCGGTACCTTTTGGACGAAATTCGAACTTTTTTTGCGGAAAATCCGGATTCCGATTTTTAGCTTTTGGCCTCCGCCCCGCTTCCGCCCGCCCCGCCTTGGCGGGGCGTTCCAAAACTGAAAT